>ERZ773076.8-NODE-8-length-169217-cov-24.209220_pt1 | contig 169217 bp, 178 predicted proteins | sample MGYA00580613_ERZ773076 | MGnify/ENA primary metagenome ERZ773076 (study PRJEB29015, sample SAMEA2738005) | human oral metagenome | biome: human oral; feature: human-associated habitat; material: dental | place: China | collected 2057 ...
GTATAGGGGGATTTCAAATTTTTTCATATTCAGCTCATTATAAAGTACTTACATTAAATGTTCGAGGTATGTATAATTAAATTGAGGTGATTTCATGAAGCCAATGTATGTTTCGATAAATTCAGAAAAAACTGGTGCTAATCTAAAAAGTTTATTCAAAAATAATGGGTACAGTGTACGTGATATTCAATCAGTTATGGGATTTGAGAACCCACAATCCATTTATAAATGGTTATCTGGTAGATCACTACCTAGTTTGGATAACTTAGTCATTCTCAGTAAGGTTCTACATACCACAATCGAAGACATCCTCGTTGTTGACGGGGATGTTGTTTTTTTATTCAATTTAACTTGGACTATACAGTTAAATAGATAATAATTGAAAGGAAACATAAAAATGCAAGAAGTCATGAGCTATAGAGGTTACAAAGGAACAATAGAGTATTCTTTAGAGGATAATGTTTTACATGGCGAAGTTTTGGGGATTAGAAGTTTATTATCCTATGAAGGAAATACATTACAAGAATTGAAAGATGATTTTGAAGATACAATTGATGATTATTTTGAGTGTTGCAAAAATCACAATATGACTCCTGAAAAACCTTACAAGCAGAACATTGTAATTAACTTAGAACCAGATTTGCAAGAAAAATTATATTTATATTCTGAACTTCGTGATGAAGATATTTCTGACAGTATAAATAGAGCGATTAGGAATTTGGTCGACAAATAGGATGTATACTTTTACGGAAAGTGATGTATTATGAAAAAAAGTAGAGTTAATAAGATTAAGATAGAATCTAAAAAAGCTTTAGTTGTGCGTAGATTAGATTGGAGGGCCCCTTCTTCTAGGATAAATTATTCTATCTTAGAGATGATAGATGATTTAAATGATTCTAAATTAGAACGAGCAAGCAATTTAGCTGAATTAGAGAGTTTATTAAATAAGTAATATTATTTTTGCCAAAAATTAGAAAATGCAAACTTATAATTAAAATTTATTGACAAAAGTATAGTAAGGTTATATGATTTGGTTAAAGAAATGAGAGGAGTGTGAATCACTATGTCAAACTTTATCAATACACAATGCTGTTGTTTGGTAACATGTTGTTTAGTAGGCAACATGGATTTTGGTATGCAGAAAATTAGATTCACACTTCCAAGATTGGATTAAACTGTATATATTTATTATCGGTACCGATGCAGATTAATTTAATCAGTTAGATTATATGAGATAATAATAACTGGACTTGCGATTCTAATTTTTTGGAGTTGCAAGTCCTTTTTGTTTATCTGGAAGGATGGATGATGAACTGTTTATAGATTAAAAACATATCTTACATAAAGGAGAAAATAAAGATGAAAAGAATTAAAGCAATTATTACTGGAATATTTATAAGTTTAACCGCAGTTTTGTTAGTTGCATGTGGTAAATCAACTAGTGAAAATTCTAAGCAAGTTTTAAATTTAAGTACAACTGGACCACTGGATACCATTGATATTTCTAAGTCTACCGGTTATGGTCAAACTGGGAATGTTTTTGAAAGTTTTTATCGTTTAGGTAAAGATGGTAAGGTAACTCCTGGATTAGCTAAAAGTGGCCAAGTTTCACAAGATGGCAAAACATGGACTTTTACTTTGAGAGATGCTAAGTGGAGTAATGGAGATAAGATTACTGCTCAAGATTTTGTATATTCTTGGAAAAGAACAATTGATCCTAAGACAGCTTCACCATATGCTTATTTATTCTATGATGTAAAGAATGCTCAAGCTATCAATGAAGGTAAAATGTCAGCTGATAAGTTAGGTATAAAGGCTGAAGGTGATAATAAGGTTGTTATTACATTAGATAGACCTATATCATATTTTAAAGTCTTAATGACATATCCATTATTTGGACCACAGAGTGAAAAAGTGGTACAAAAGTATGGTAAAAAATATGGAACTAATTCTAAATACATGGTGTACTCAGGACCATTTAAAGTTAAAGACTGGAATGGTACTTCGGATAAATGGTCATTTGTAAAGAATAATCAATATTGGGATAAAAAAGTAGTAAAACTACAAAAGATTAACTATCAAGTAGTTAAAAATACCAATACAGGTTATCAATTATTCCAACAAGGTAAGTTAGATTTAACACCATTATCTAGTGAACAAGTTAAGAATCTACATAACAAGCCAGAATTCAAGCAATACTCTTATTCTTACGTTGCATATTTAGACTATAACTTTAATGATTCTAATGAAATAAATCGTAAGGCACTAAATAATAAAAATATTAGATTAGCTCTATCATTAGCGATCGACAGAAAGACACTTACAAAGAAAGTTTTCGGCGATGGATCTAATGTACCAACAGGTTTTGTAGCATCTGATTTAGCTACTAATCCGAAAACAGGTAAAGATTTTGCTGCAGAACAAAAAGTAGATAATACAGTTGACTATAATGAAAAATTAGTTAAAGAATATTGGAAGAAAGGATTACAAGAAATTGGTGAAAAGAATTTGAATTTCACAATTCTAGCTTCCAATGAAATGGCTAATAATGATGCTTTAACTCAATATCTACAATCACAATATACAAAGGTATTGCCAGGAATTAAGGTTTCCGTACAAAATATTCCTGGAAATAGCGCATTATCTAAAGCTCGTAAAGGTAACTATGACATTTATGTATCTGGTTGGGGTGGAGACTTTAAAGATCCAATCACTTTCATGCAAATTCCAGTTACAGGAACTTCATACAATTATGGAAAGTATTCTAATAAAGAGTACGATGCTTTAATTGAAAAAGCACAAAATGAAGACGCCAATGATGCTAATAAGCGTTGGGAAGATTTAGTTAAGGCTGCTCGAATCTTTAATGCTGATCAAGGGGTAACACCTCTATATCAACAAACAACATCTTATATGCAAAATACCAAAGTAAAGGGTATTATTCAAAATACTGCAGGTACACAATGGAACTACAAATACGCTTATATTAAATAGGTAAGAACTCGTCTAGAATGATTTCTAGGCGAGTTTTTAAGTTGTGCTAAATAATTTGCATAAGAGTATTGATTATGTTGTATGTAAGCGTTATTCTATATTTGTAAACTTATTATAAAGATTATTACTTAATTACAAATAAATTTAAGGATATATATTGTAAAAATACTTAAATCTAATCGTTATGTTGAGTAATTTGTCTTATAATTATTATTGATAAGAAAATTCCAGGAAAGGTAACTATTTTATAGTGGTGATTTAAATGTCAGTATTAGAAGTTAAAGATTTACATGTAACTGTTGAAGGAAAGGAAATTTTGAAGGGCGTTAATTTGAAGATGTCAACTGGTGAGATTCATGCAATCATGGGTCCAAACGGTACCGGAAAATCCACACTTTCTTCAACTATTATGGGCGATCCTGCTTATAAGATTACTAAAGGGGATATTTTATTAAATGGTAAAAGCATTATTGATTTACCGGTTGATGAACGTGCTAGAATGGGACTATTTTTGGCAATGCAATATCCACAAGAAATTCCAGGAGTAACTAACGCGGAATTTGTTAAGAGTGCAATTAATGCTCGTCGTCCTAAAGATGATCCAATTCCTTTAATGGACTTCATCAAACGTTTGGATGAAACTTTAGAAACATTGGATATGTCTGAAGAAATGGCTGATAGATATTTGAATGAGGGCTTTTCTGGTGGTGAAAAGAAACGTAATGAAATTATGCAAATGATAATGATCAGACCTGAATTCGCAATTTTAGATGAAATCGACTCTGGACTAGATATTGATGCTCTTAAGGTTGTTTCTCGTGGGGTTAACCAAATGCGTGGCGATAATTTTGGATCCTTGATCATTACTCACTATCAAAGACTTTTAAACTATATTATTCCAGATTATGTACATGTTATGATGGACGGTCGTCTTGTTAAAACTGGTGGTCCAGATTTGGCAATTCGTTTGGAAAAAGAAGGATATGCAAAACTTCGTGATGAACTTGGTTTAGATATTAAATTAGTTGATGAAAATGCTTAGGGGGCTTGTACAATGAAACAACTATCCATAGATGAATTAATTGAACTTCGAAAAGAGCCCGAATGGTTTAAAGCTAAGCGAAATGAAGCTAAGCAACTAATTGAAACTACTAAATTACCTAGTTTCCAAAAAATTAAATATCATGATTGGAATATAAATGTTGATGGAACAACCGTAATTGATAATCAACCTGAATTTGATACCAATGCTGACGTTTATCAATATGCAAGTGACAAAGCACAAGTTAAACTACCACAAGAATTTCTTGATAAGGGAGTAATTGTTGAAGATTTTGAAGATGCTTTGGTTAACCATGAAGGTATTATGAAGAAATACTTTATGGAAAAAGGACTAAAAATGGACGATAATCGTCTATTAGCAGAACATGTAGCAAATCTTCAAAGTGGTGTTTTAGTCTATGTACCTAAAAATGTAGATTTAGAAACACCATTAACTTGTGAATATATCCAAAATTCACGAGTTGAAGGAGATTATGTTCATCATGTATTAATTGTTACTGAAGCAAATAGTTCACTATCTTATGTAGAACGTTTAAAAACAGATGGTGATAAGAGTAATACAGCTAATATTGTAGTTGAAGTTATTGCTGGTGATGGAAGTCGAATTCACTTTGCTAGTGTAGATAATTTAAGTAAGAACACAACTGCTTATATGAATCGTCGTGGATACTTACAAAGGGATTCCAAGATCGACTGGGCAATGGGAATGATGAATTCCGGTCTAACAATCGGTGATTTTGATTCTGATTTAGTTGGCGATGGCTCTCATGCTGAATTAAAAGTCGTAGGTATTTCAACAAGTGATCAAATTCAAGGAATTGATACACGAGTTACAAACATTGGAAAGAATACGATCGGTCATATCTTACAACATGGTGTTGCTTTAGATGCATCCAAACTAACTTTCAACGGTATTGGACATGTAATGAAGAGAAGTAAGGGCTCTGATGCACAACAAGAAAGTCGTATTTTAATGTTATCTCCACAAGCTAGAGGGGATGCTAATCCAATCTTACTAATTGATGATAATGATGTTACTGCAGGACATGCAGCAAGTATTGGTCGTGTAAATCCTGAGCAATTATATTACTTAATGAGTCGTGGCTTACAAAAACGTTTAGCTGAAAAATTAGTAATTAGAGGTTTCTTAGCTCCTGTTTTAGATGAAATACCTTTGAAAGAAATTCGCAATGAGTTTAGTGAATTGATTGAAAGAAAGGTAAGTTATGATGAAGAAAACTAGTGATTTAAGAAAAGATTTTCCTCTTTTAGAAACTAAAATGAACGATCAGCCTTTAACTTACTTAGATAGTGCAGCTACTTCGCAAAAGCCTAAGCAAGTAATTGACGAAATTGCAGACTACTATAATAAATACAATAGTAATATTCATCGCGGTGTCTACAATTTAGCAGTCGAAACAACTGATAAATATGAAAATGTAAGACATAAAGTGGCAAATTTTATTAATGCTTATCGCGATGAAGAAGTACTTTTTACTAAAGGAACAACTCAAAGCTTAAATTGGATAGCACAAGGTTATGTTAGATATAACTTGCATGAAGGCGATGAAATTGTTACCACCTATATGGAGCATCACAGTAATATTGTTCCATGGCAAGCAATTGCACAAGAAAAGAATCTAAAGGTAAAGTATGTAACTTTAACTGAAGAAGGTAAACTTGATTTAGATGATTTAAAGCAAAAGATTACTGATAAAACAAAGATTGTAGCAGTTACTCATGTTTCTAACGTTTTAGGAACAATTAATCCAATTAAAGAAATTGCAGCTATTGTTCATCAAAGTAATGCAATTTTAGTAGTTGATGGTGCTCAATCTGTGCCACATTTACCAGTAGATATGCAAGATTTAGAAGCAGACTTTTATGTATTTTCTGGCCATAAGATGCTAGGACCTACTGGAATTGGTGTTCTCTGGGGAAAGTATGAACTCTTAGAAAAAATGCATCCTTTAGAATATGGTGGAGAAATGATTGACAGTGTAACAACTGAAAAATCAACATTCAAAGAGATTCCTTGGAATTTTGAAGGTGGAACACAAAATATTGAAGGCGTACTAGGTCTTGGTGCTGCGATTGATTATTTAGAAGAAATCGGAATGGAAAATGTGGCTCGAAACGATGAGGACTTACAAAAGTATGCACTCGAAAAGTTAGCTAATATCAAGTCTATTGAATTTTATGGTCCTAAAGATCCTAATCAAAGATGTGGAGTAGTATCCTTTAATTTGAAAGGTATTCATCCTCATGATGTAGCAACCTTTTTGGATGCTGATGGAATTGCAGTTAGAGCTGGTCACCATTGTGCACAACCACTTATGGATTGGTTAGGTGTTAGTGCTACTTTGAGAGCAAGTTTCTATTTTTATAATACTTATGAAGAAATCGACAAATTAGTAGATTCTCTAAAGAAAGTAGAGGAATTTTTCCAAATATGAGTAATTTAAATAATTTATATCGACAAGCAATTTTAGAAGAAGCTAACCATCCACGACATAAAGGTAAGTTGGAAAATAAAAGTGTTGAAGTTGAATTGAGAAATCCGACTTGTGGGGATGTTATTACCTTAACTGCATTAATTGAGAATAATAAGATAAAAGATATTGCTTTTGATGGCTATGGTTGCACAATTTCTCAATCATCCGCAAGTATTATGACAAATGAAGTATTAAATAAAGACTTCGATACAATAAAAAACATGGTATTGTCATTTTCCGATATGATTACAAAAGAAGTAAAACCTGATAGAAAAGTTTTAGGTGAGGCAATAATTTTAGAAGGGGTTAAACAATTCCCAGCTCGAATTAAATGCGCAATGTTATCATGGAAGGCAATTTATCAACTTATTGAGAAGTATGAAGGAAAGGGTGAAAAGAATGATTAGTGAAGATATAAAAGACATTGGTGGCCAATATAAATATGGCTTTAAAGATGACATTGAACCAATTTATACAACTGGTGAAGGTCTTAGTGAAGAAGTTGTAAGAAATATTTCTAAAGCTAAAAATGAACCTGAATGGATGCTAGATATTAGATTGGCTGCTTATGAAAAGTACAAGACTTTGAAGATGGCTAATTTTGGACCAGATTTGTCAGAATTGGATTTAGATCATATTAATTATTTTAGACGTGATACTGATACGGTAGCTAGAAAGTGGGAAGATGTACCACAAGAAATTAAAGATACATTTGATCGTTTGGGTGTACCAGAAGCTGAACGTAAATATTTAGCTGGTTCTTCTGCTCAATATGAATCAGAAGTTGTTTACCATAATATGAAAGAAGACTTTGCCAAAAAAGGTATCATGTTTATGGATACAGATTCTGCAGTTCAAGAATATCCAGAATTAGTAAAGAAATACTTTGGAAAGTTAATCCCAGCAGATGATAATAAAATGGCAGCTCTTAATACAGCTGTTTGGTCTGGGGGAACATTTATTTATGTACCTAAAGGAGTAAAGGTTGAAACACCTATTCAAAGTTACTTTCGAATTAATGCTGGAAATTCAGGACAATTTGAAAGAACACTAATCATTGTCGATGAAGGTGCCAGTGTTAACTATGTAGAGGGTTGTACAGCTCCTAATTATTCACAAGATTCCTTACATGCGGCAGTTGTTGAAGTAAATGTTTTGAAAGATGCTTATTGCCGTTATACAACAATCCAAAACTGGTCCAACAACGTATATAGTTTGGAAACAAAACGTGCCAGAGCTTTGGAAAATGCTACTATGGAATGGGTAGACGGTAACCTTGGCTCTAAAGTAACCATGAAATATCCAAGTATCTATTTAGATGGTGAAGGTGCACACGGAAATATGCTATCTATTGCATTTGCAGGTAAAGGCATTGACTCTGATACTGGAGCAAGAATGATTCATAATGCTAAAAATACATATTCATCAACTGTATCTAAATCTCTCTGCAAAGATGGAGGAATTGCTGACTATCGTGGATATGTAAGATTTAACAGAGATAGCGATGGCTCATTTGCACACGTTGAATGTGACACTATCATTATGGACGACGAGTCTTCAAGTGACACAATCCCATTTAATGAAGTATTGAATAGTAATGTTTCAATGGAACATGAAGCTAAGGTTTCAAAAATTTCAGAAGATCAACTATACTATCTAATGAGTAGAGGTATTTCCGAAGAAAAAGCTACTGAAATGATTATCATGGGCTTTGTTGAACCATTTACTAAAGAATTACCAATGGAATATGCCGTTGAATTGAATAGATTAATTGAGTACCAAATGGATGGTAGTGTAGGTTAATCGTATTAAAGCATACTTTTAAGGTATGCTTTTTTTATAACATTGTGAAACATGTATATAATTATAAGTTTTGATAAATTAGTAATGAATCCTAATATAATGTATAATTTAATCGTAAATAAAGCGGTTTACATATATTTGACAGTATATATAAAAAATGATATTTTTGCTAAATTCGTGAGGAAGTGTACAAAGTGAAAGTTATGCATGTATTAAGAGTAAAAACTAATTTTTTCTGGGATAGTTTGAATGTTATCAGAGCTAGTATTTTAGGTGCCAATGATGGGATTATTTCAGTATCTGGGATCGTGTTAGGTGCTGCTGGGGCTAATCTTGATAGTAAGACCCTTTTAATCAGTGGTTTGTCTGGCATGCTAGCTGGAGCTTGTTCAATGGCTGGTGGAGAATGGATATCTGTAAGTACTCAAAGAGATATTCAAGAAAAAACAATGGAAAGACAGTTGGAAAATGAAGACTGTGAAAATTGTCCGATAAAATTGCAAAAGAACGATATCTTAATGCCATTTCATGCTGCAGCCAGTTCTTTCTGTTCATTTATAATTGGGGCAATGATTCCATTATTGACGATGATCCTAGCAAGGCCAGAACATCGCGTGGTATTTACATTAATTGCGATGATTGCCTCATTATCAATTAATGCGATAGTTTGTACACACAACTCCGAAGTTTCAACTAGCAAAACAATTTTACGAAATGTTATAACTGGATTGTTAACGACGTTAGTTACCTTTATTTTAGGGGCATCAGTATAAATACTTTTAAAGACTCTATATCTAAATTTTTTTGGATATAGGGTCTTTTTTTGTAATTTTAAGAAATTCTAAAATAAAATTAATGAAATTTATATTTTGATACATAAATCACATTTTTAAAGTTTATAAACTGTTGTCAAAAATATTGTCATATTAACATTTATAATGGTTAAAATAAATGATAGCGTTTATAAGATTTTTTGAAAATAAAAAACATTGTGAACGATTTTTCATTGAATTTAATTTAACTAAGGTGTAGTATTAACAGTGTAGAAAACGTTTTCTTAAAAATCACAAAGGAGGCTTTGAGTATGGTTGAAAAGACTCAAATGCAAAACGTTGATGTAAAAGATGCTTGGGAAGGATTTAGAGGAAAAGAATGGAAAGAAGAAATTGATATTCGTGAATTTATTCAAGATAACTTCACTCCATATGATGGAGATCAATCTTTCCTTGAAGGACCAACCGAAGCTACAACGAAGTTAAACAATAAATTAATCGACTTAAAATTAAAAGAACGTACACATGGTGGACCTCTTGAAGCTGATACAAAAGTAGTATCAACAATTACATCTCATAAACCAGGTTATTTAGACAAGTCATTAGAAAAGATTGTTGGTTTACAAACAGATAAACCTATGAAACGTGCACTTATGCCATATGGTGGTATCAGAATGGCTAAAGGTGCTTTGGAAGCTTATGGATTCAAGATTGATCCAGAAACAGACTTCGTATTTGAAAATCTATCTAAGACGCATAACCAAGGTGTATTTGATGCATACACAAGCGAAATCATGAAAGCTCGCCACAACAAGATTATCACTGGACTACCAGATGCATATGGTCGTGGCCGTTTGATTGGAGACTTCCCACGTATTGCATTATACGGTATTGATCGTTTGATCGAAGGAAAGAAGAAGGATTTGGAAAATTGCGGCGATGGTGAAATGACTAACGACGTAATCCAAATGCGTGAAGAAATTTCTGACCAAATCAAAGCCTTAAACGATATGAAGATTATGGCTGAATCCTATGGCTATGACATTTCTAAACCAGCTACAACAGCTAAAGAAGCAATTCAATGGCTATACTTTGGTTACTTAGCATCTATCAAGCAACAAAATGGTGCTGCTATGTCTATTGGTCGTATCGATTCATTCATCGATATTTACATTGAACGTGATATGAAGCGTGGTATTTTAACTGAAAAAGAAGCACAAGAATTAATTGACCAATTCACAATGAAATTGAGAATGGTATGCTTCATTCGTACACCAGCTTACAACTCACTATTCTCAGGTAACCCTATCTGGGCAACATTATCAATTGCTGGTATGGGCTTAGATGGACGTCACCATGTAACTAAGACATCATATCGTTTCTTAAATACATTGCATAATATGGGTGCCGCACCAGAACCAAATATTACATTACTTTGGTCTGATCGTTTGCCTGAATCATTTAAGCACTATGCTGCAAGTGTATCTATTGCAAGTTCTACAATTCAATACGAAAACGATGACTTAATGATGAAGACATGGGGAACAGACTACTATGGCATTGCTTGCTGTGTATCTGCACAACCAATTGCAAATGGTATGCAATTCTTCGGAGCTCGTGCAAATCTAGCTAAGGCTGTATTGTATGCTATCAATGGTGGTAAGGATGAACTTACAAAACAACAAGTAGGCCCTGCATACGAACCAATTAGCTCAGAATACATTGACTACGATGAATTCATGAAGAAATTCGATGACATGATGGAATGGATTGCTGATATTTACGTAAATGCTTTGAACACAATTCATTACATGCATGACAAGTATTACTATGAATCAGCACAAATGGCATTGAAAGATACATTGGTAGATCGTAGCTTTGCTACAGGTATCTCTGGATTGTCTGTTGCTGCTGACTCAATTTCAGCTATCAAGTACGGACATGTTAAAGTAATTCGTGACGAAGATGGTATTGCTGTTGACTTCAAGGCAGATCATGACTTCCCTCGTTATGGTAACGATGATGATCGTGTTGACGATATTGCTGCATGGCTTGTTAAGGAACTATTTACTAAGATGAGCAAGCATCATCTATATCGTGGAGCTAAGTTAACAACATCCGTTCTTACAATTACTTCAAATGTTGTTTATGGTAAGAACACAGGTACTACTCCAAATGGTCGTCAAAAGGGTGAACCATTTGCACCAGGTGCTAACCCAGCATACGGAGCAGATACAACAGGTGCTTTAGCATCACTATTATCCGTTGCTAAATTACCATACAAGTATGCTACAGATGGTATTTCTAATACATTTGCTGTAACACCAACAACATTGGGTCATGATGAAAAGATGCAAGAAGATACATTGGTAAACATGATCGGAGGCTATATGAGAAAAGATGGTCATCATTTGAATATTAATGTATTCAACAGAGATACTTTATTAGATGCTCAAGCACATCCAGAGAAGTATCCAACATTAACAATTCGTGTTTCAGGTTACTGTGTATACTTTGCTGATTTAACTAAAGAACAACAAGATGACGTTATTGCAAGAACCTTCCATGCTTCAATGTAATAATTAGAAGAGAGTAGGTGGAGAGAATGAGTGCTAATCCTTTATTGAATCCAGTTCCAACTAAAGACGGTCATGTCGTAGGATATGTACACTCTTTGGAAACTTTTGGAGCTGTTGATGGACCAGGTATACGTTTTGTCGCTTTTATGCAAGGTTGCCATATGAGGTGTAAGTTCTGTCACAATCCGGACACTTGGAAAACAAGGGTAGGTTCACAAATGACGACTGAAGAAGTTCTAAACAAGGCACTTCCTTATCGCAGCTTTTGGGGCGACAAAGGTGGAATAACTTTATCAGGTGGTGAAATTCTATTGCAAATAGATTTTGCACTAGAGTTATTCAAGATGTGCAAGGAAGAAGGTATTAGCACTTGTTTGGACACTTGTGGACAGCCATTTACAAGAAGAGAACCTTGGTTTAGTAAGTTCAATGAGTTAATGGACTATACCGACATTTTATTAGTTGATATCAAGCATATTAATTCGGACGAACATAAGAGATTAACCGGATTCCCAAATGATAATATTTTGGATATGTGCGAATATCTTTCTAGTATAGGGAAACCTGTTTGGATTCGTCATGTCCTTATCCCAGGCATCACGGATAATGATGAATACTTGAAACAATTGGGCGAGTATGTTAAGGAAAATCTTCATAATGTCGAAAAATTTGAAGTATTACCTTATCATACAATGGGCGTTCATAAGTATCAGGAAATGGGTATCAGATATCGTCTTGAAGGTGTTGAGCCTCCTACGCCAGAAAGAGTAAAAAATGCTGAAAAACTGCTAGAAGTAGATAGATATCAAGGATATAAAGATTGGTATCCAGGCATTAATACTTTGGATCAACAACCAAGCTAGCTAAATTGGCAAATATAAAATAAAAACATGGTATCGCTTAGTTTTGCTAAGTAGATACCATGTTTTTTGGTTTTAAAATGTATTTTTAGTCATATAGGGGTTCACTTTTTTGAAGATAGTTAAGCATTGCTTCAAGATTACTTTCAGCATCATTTCTACCTATATTATAGAGTTCAGTCATCTTTTTAGTATTGTGTTCAAGTCTACCAACTTTAACTGGATCCTTGGGTGCTAAACAAAAAATTTCGTCGTTGTGTTCAAGTTTATTTAAAACTTCAACAGAATGATTATACATTTCAGGGCGTCTGATAGCCGTTTTAACGAATTCTGGGTATTCCTTGAAACTATTACTGTAGAGACGTTTTAAAGCAAAACTAGTAGGCTTTTTGCGATAATCACGCGGGCGAGTACGAACAACTACAATTTTTTGAAAACCCATTTTTTGAGCGATATCAAAAGGGATAGAGTTAGCAATACCACCATCTAGACAAAGTCCTTTAGAAGTATTATGTGGCTTTGAGATGAAAGGCATAGATGAAGAAGCTTCTAAGGCATCAATTAAATCTTGACCAGGTTGGGGATTACGTAGCGTCACAGCTTTTCCGCTTTCTAGAGAAGTAGCTACAACAATAAAATCAGTTTCAGACTTTAAATAGGCTTTATTATCGAAATTATGCCAATCTAATCCATGATCATCAAATAAGAAATCTAAGTTAATAATACTTTCATGCTTAAAAGGGCGTGCTAAAGAGATATAGTCATGATCTTTACGGTATTTAACATTTACATTATAAGTTCTTTGATATTGTTTTGAAACGAAATTAGCACCATTTAAGGACCCTGCAGAAACTCCAATAACACAATCAAATTGAATATCATGTTCCAAAAATGTATCTAGAACGCCAGAAGTATAGAGGCCACGCATTGCACCACCTTCTAAAACTAGAGCTGCATTGTAATACATGTAACCATTCCTTTCGAAAAATAACTAGAATTAATATAAACCTAAAAAGTAGAGATAGCAAGAATACAAAGGAATAATAAGAGAATCTAAATATTTAATTAGTTAAAAACAATGCAACTGTAAAATATTTAACAAAAAAACAACCTCTATCATCAAAATAGAGGCTGTTGACAGATAAATCTTTAATCAATTAAGAATACTTAAGTATATCCAAGATAAGTATTAAAATAACAACTTAATTTAATGCTTATAATCACTTATTCGACGGTTTTCATATATGATAATGCGTCGATACCCTTTAATGGTAAATAACTAGAACTAATATTTGATTCATCAATATTAAGAACGTAGTCTTCTTGAATGTTTGTAACTAAGTGAGACAAATTGTTAATTTGTTCAGATTCAAAGCGGTTAAAGGATAAATTACGCTTTTTCTTCATAGCATCTTCTAATGCACGGGAAATTGAAATATTTAAGTAATGTCCAGTTTCACTGTTAGAAATACGCCATTCAATCTTATTTTCGTCATTGTTTAACTTGCTAATAATAATTTTATTCATATATAATTACCACCTTAATAAATGTAAATGCTTTCCTTAACTTACAAGTATAACTCTACTCTCATTTACGAATAAAAGCAAGGGTAAAATTAAAAATATAAGTAAATAATTGTTTTTGCTTATTTAAAAAGTTGAATATCAATATAATATAAGGATTGGTATGTTAATATAATTGTTTTGATGAAGAATTATTGAATGGAATCAGTTGTTATAGCCAAATTAAAAGTATGCAAATTTGTTTTTTTATAAATAGCAGATTGTAGATAGATTATTAAAGTCAAACTTAGGAAATCAATTTTTGATAAAATAAAAAGTTATTTTAACTTTCTAAAAAAAATATGATTTTTGATAAACATCAAAATTAATCAATAAAGCTATAATGAGATTATATTACACTGTTTGGTTTTCTCTCTATCCATCTTTATGAAAAACGTACATTTTTTAGAAAGATGAATTAAGAATTAATCATGACAAAAAGCCCCCCTAATCTTTATAGTAAATTGGAGACTTTAAAGTGTATCTATTATTAAACAGTGTTAGAAGATCTTTGATTTAAGAATTTTTTATACTGTTCGACATACCATGGATAATATGGGCGATTATTTTCTTGATAAAATTTTTTATTCTCTAGCATAATATATCCCAACAATTCATTTTTACCTTTTGTAGTGTTAGGTATAGGCAAAGCATCTTTACCGTTTTTATGGGAAACTAATTTAACTTTTGTTGGACGTTCTAATTTATAATCTATTTTATGTCCTAATTTCTCGTAGCTAGCTACTCTTGCATTAAAATTAATAATATCCCCAACAACTAGTTTTCCCAGTTCAGCAAAGCCTTTTGTGTAGTTGAACCACAGATGATCTGTAACTAGATTGTTATTTATCTTAACATCTTTGAACATAATTGTTGGAGCTAATTTATCTCTGTCTAATCCGTGTCTATATGTAACTTTGTATCCACACCTTGCATATTCAGCTGTAAAATTGTACCGTTTTTGACTTCCTAATTGAAGTAATTTTTCCCGAACATTCGAATCATGTATAGTCATTCTTTTCCCACACTTTCATCAATATATAAAAATAGAAGATACCACTAATCACAGTAGTATCTTCTATATATTAATTACGCAATTTATTTATTCTTTCAGCATGAGTTTCATTACCAGAATTAAAAACATATGATCCGGCAACTGCAACTGTTGCGCCAGCTTCTCGACATAACTTAACAGTTTCTTCGTTAATTCCACCATCAACTTCTATATCAAAGTTAAGATTTCGTTCTTCTTTTATTTGATGTAGCTGGCGAATCTTTTCTAATGTTTCTGGTATGAATTTTTGTCCACCAAATCCAGGATCAACTGTCATAACAAGTACTTGATCAACAATTGATAGAACACTTTCAATTGCACTAACTGGTGTTCCTGGATTAATTACTACTTCAGCTTTAGCATTGTTTTTCTTGATTAAATCTAATGCACGATGAATGTGTGGTGTAGCTTCATAATGAACACCTACAATGTCTGCACCGGCTTTTATGAAGTCTTCTACCCAATTTTCAGGGTTATTCACCATCAAATGAACGTCAAAAACCATTTTGCTTTGTGGTCTTAATGCTTTAACTACATTAGCACCAAAAGATAGATTAGGAACAAAATTTCCATCCATAATATCAATATGGAGATATTCAGCACCGGCATCTTCTACCTTTTGTACATCAGTACCTAGATTTAATATATCAGCGCTAAGAATAGAAGGAGCTATTTTCATATAAATTCACCTCGAATTATCTGGCTTCAAGAACCTCAGGGCCATCTTGACGCCCAACAATAACAGTATTTACGATGTCTAAGAATAATCCGTGTTCGACAACTCCTACTTGATTAATTAGGTAATCTCCAAGTTCTTTAGGATTTTCAATTTTACCTAAATGAAGATCAATAATATAGTTATCAGAGTCTGTATGAAGTAAGCTGCCATCTTCATTTTTTCTAAATTCTGGATTTAATCCTTTTTCTTCAAAACGTTTAAAGACAGTACCACTACCATAAGGGATAACTTCAACTGGTAATGGGAATTGTCCTAGATCATCGACCATTTTACTTTCATCGACAATCCACATATTCTTATTAGATTTAGTTGCAACAATCTTTTCGTATAGTAAAGCTGCGCCACCACCTTTAATTCCTTGGAAGTCAGAAGAAATTTCGTCAGCACCATCGATTGTTAAATCGATATGATCAACTTCATCAATATCTTTGATAACAATGCCTAAAGACTTAGCTTGTTCAGCTGTTCTAATAGAAGTTGTAACACCAACAATGTTTAGTCCTTCTTCGTTTACACGTTTTCCAAGTGCATCAACCATGTATTTAACAGTTGAACCTGTTCCTAGACCGACAATCATGCCATCTTTAATCCATTCAACTGCCTTTGTACCTACTAATTGCTTTAATTCATCTTGGTTCATTAATTATACCCCTTTCAAACATCGCATACCTAAATTATACAACAATTAGTATAGTTCCGGCACCATGAATAGTAAGTATTTTCAAAATTATTCTAATTATTTACTTAATAGTATTAATTCCAAGCATCTTAATAGTTCTTATGACAATTGTCATGAAGAGTAATGACTTTCAATTCTACTAACCTTAACTGATTTTGTTTATATTGAAGATGTAATACAGGGAAGGATGATAAATTATGACCACCGCACTTGAAGTAAAAAATATCAATAAAAAATATAAAAATAAAGTTGTTTTAAATGATATTAATTTTTCAATTCAATCTGGAGAAATTGTTGCCTTAATCGGTAAAAATGGTGCTGGAAAATCTACTTTAATCAATATTATTACGAAGTTAATTCAACAAGATAGTGGGCAAAGTAAGATTTTTGAGAAAGAAAAATTTGATAGAAATTTAATTGGAGTAATGATGCAGGAAAATATCTCCTTAGATAGAATAACAGTGAAAGAAATAATCAAATTAACTAGAACATATTATCGTAATCCTATGTCTTATCAAGTGATATTAGCTTTATCAGAGTTACAAAATTATACAAATCACCCTATGGATAAATTATCTGGAGGTCAAAAAAGAAAGCTACAGTTCGCTCTTACTTTGGCAGGAAATCCAGATCTAATTTTCTTAGACGAACCTACTGTAGGAATGGATGTGGAAAGTCGCACTAAATTTTGGAAACATATCGATGAGTTAAAGAAACAAGGGAAAACATTTTTAATTACTAGTCATTATTTAGAAGAATTAGAAAAAGTTGCTAATAGATTTATTTTTCTGCATAATCAAAAAATTATTTTTGATGGTAGTTTAAATGAAATGGGAAAACAGTTAAAAATGGTTCAAGTAACCTTTAATAGTGAATTGATAGAAGATATTTTTAATAAATTACCAGCTGTACTTAGAGTAAGTGAATTGAACCACCATTATACACTTGTTACAAGTGATGTTAATAGCTTAATAACACAGTTAGTCCCCTATTTATCAGCAATTGATAATTTAGAAATTAGACAACAAAACTTAGACACATTAATGGACTCTTTAATTAGAAACGAGGAATAATGATGACCAATTTTTTATATCAACTTGAAATTGATTTTAAACGCATAATCTTAAGAAATCCGGCATTCTTCATGTTTGATTTAGCAATGCCTTTGACTTTTTATTTACTTTTTACAAAAGCCTTACCACATTATAGTAATACAATGCAATGGAAGGTAGATTATTTAGTAAGTATGGCGATTTACGGAATTCTACTTGGATCTATTATGACTGTTGCACATACACTAAGTTCCGATATAGACCGCAAATTTACACTATTTATAGATTTAAGCCCTTTCCCTAAATTTATGTATTATATTGAAATGATCATTATTTTTGAAGTATTAAACTTACTTTGTCTTGTAGGAATTGGTTTAGCCGGTATTTTAGTTAATAATCTCACATTACCGACAAAGGTCTGGATACTTTTATTAATTCTAATTCCTATTATGAGTTTGCCTCTCGTTTTATTAGGAATTTTGATTTCATCATTTAAAGATAGTAATGTTGTCAATGCCTTAGCCAACATCTTAGTTTTTCCTATGGCAATTTGTAGTGGCTTATGGTGGCCGCTTAGTGTACTTCCACAATGGCTACAAAAAATTGGTAAAGTAACACCAACATACTACATTTCAAATTTGTCTAATAACATTTTACATGGAAATAGCATCAACTATAATTCGCTTGTAGGTTTAATAATTTGGTTTGTTGTGTTAGTCTTAGCTCTAGGAATTAGTTATATATTTACTTCAAAAAAGGATTGGAAAAACTAATGAAGAAGTTTCTAAAAAAGCACGTATTATTTCCAAGTTACGTAGGACTAGCTCCTTATTTCTGGTTACTATGGTTATTTCCAGCAGTAAGTGTGTTACTTACATTGCCCACTATTATGCGTAATATAACGTTAATTTTACTAATTATTTTTGTCAAAGTTTACAGAGATTGTTTTTTAGCCAGAGATAAAGGAGTAGTTATTAATATCTTTTGTCAATTAATTTTGGCGGCTACACTCTCTTTCTTTGCAAGATATCCATTTTTATATATTTATACGGGCTTTATTATTGGAACCTTTAGTATTAATATGAAAAACGCAAAATTAGTGATTGTTCCTTATTATGTTTTATCTACGATAAGTTTATATCTAGCTTATCCATTACCCAGTATGGCAGTGGGAGATGTACCAGCAGCTATTATCAATTATTTATTCATTTTTGGAACAATTCCAGCTTCAAATTCTTTATCAAAGAGCTATCGTTTAGGAAAACAAAATAATCGTTTAGAATTAATAGCTAGGCACAGTGAACGTGATAGAATAGCTCAACAATTACATGATAATTTGGGACAATCCTTTTCAATGCTTGCCCTAAAAGCTGAATTAGCTGAGAAATTACTGGAGAAAGATCCAGTATTGGCTAAACAACAATTAAAAGACATTGCAGCGGCTTCTCGTCAAAATTTAGACTTGGTTAGAGAAATTGTAGCAGATATGAAACATTCTACAATACTACAAACTTTGGATATACAACAATCTAATCTGGATAAATCTGGTATAATGCTACATACAAAAAACGAAGAGATTACAGTAGATTGGAATAAGGATATTCAAAATACAATAAGTCAAATTATTACTGAGTTGGTTACTAATGCTATTCGTTACAGTCATGGAAATCTCTTTAGTGTTACTTTTAGTCAGAACAAAAATCTATATTTAATAACTGTACATGATAATGGGATTGGTTTTGATAAAAATATATCTTACAAAAAATCATTTGGTTTATCTGGAATAAAAAAGAGAATTGATTATCTAGATGGTAATGTTAATTTTGATAATGACAATGGTGCTAAAATAGATATAAGTATTCCTATTGTAAAGGGTGATTAAGAATGGTCAGTATATTTTTGGCTGAAGATCAGCAAATGTTAAATAGTGCTTTGGCGATGTTACTTGATTTAGAAGATGATTTTTCAGTAGTCGGAACTGAAACAGATGGTCAGGCAGCATTGGAAAAAGTTATTACGCTAAAACCAGATGTCGCTATTCTGGATATTGAAATACCAGGACTTTCTGGATTAGAAATTGCCAAGCAACTTCGGCTAATGAAATTAGATATAAAAATCATAATTTTAACTACATTTGCACGTAGCAAATATTTCAAAGACGCCCTTGCAGCAAGGGTTAATGGATATTTATTAAAAGATAGTCCAAGCAATTCTTTGGTTAATGCAATAAAGATAATAATGAACGGTAATACAGTATTTGATCCTAAACTTGTTACTAGTGTTTTGAATACTGTTGATAATCCCCTAACAGATCGCGAGCAAGAAATTCTGGCAGCTTTAAAAACTTGTGCTTCAACTAAAGAATTGGCACAAAAATTTTTCTTGTCTGAAGGTACTATTAGAAATTATATCTCCTCTATTCTCAGTAAGACAGGAACACGTTCGCGCTTAGAAGCTGTAAATTTAGCTGAAAAACGAAACTGGATATAATAACTTATATTTAGTAATAGGCTTATTTTTTGTTAAAATCATATTTAAAGCCACACTCCATGGAGGGATTATATGGAACAAAAACCACTATTACTAGATATAAAACATGGATTTAATTTTCGTGATTTAGGCAGTTATGAAACATTAGATGGACGTAAGATTAAAAAGCATAAAATTCTGCGTTCTGCTAATTTGGCATATTTGTCTGAACGAGATGTTAACTATTTAGATGACTATGGTCTTAGATATGACGTAGATTTTCGTTCAATATCTGAAAAAGAAGTTGAACCTGATCGGATTAGCAATAATATTCATTATCATTTTAATCCAGTTTTTTCAGAGGATGAGACTCGTAGTACTAAGAAAGATCAAGAGACTAGATATAAGACCTACAGCAAGATTAAAAATGCTGGTTTTGAGGATATGTTGAAAGCATATAAAGATATTGTACTTACAGATGGAGCTAAAAAAGCATGTCGCCAATTCTTCGATTTATTGTTAGCTAATGATAAAGAAAATGAAGCTCTATTGGTAAAGATAGAACTGGTATGGGAGCTGTTTATTTGTTAACTGCACTAGGTGTAGATAGTAAAATAATTCATCAAGATTACTTAGCATCTAACGTTTATACAGAAACTGTTCGAGCAAAGAAAATAGCTGATGTAAGTGGAATGGGTCCAGTGATGTCCGCGAATATTAAGGCCCTATTTGAAGTTAATGAAGCTTATTTAAATCATGCTTTGCAATTGATGAAAGATAACTTTGGTGGGATAAATAATTATTTGCATACAGAATTGAAGTTGAATGAACAAGAAGTTTCAGATTTAAGAAAGATATATTTGACAGACAAGTAAAGACTTAATGGCTGAATTAAATTCAGCTTTTTTTGTTTTAAAACACTTATAGTTGCAATGTAATTTTATATTTATCACAATAAATAAAACTGGTACCTTACTATAATACCAGTTATTTTGCTTAATTTAACTTATTTATTATTTGTTTTCTTTCAAATGGATATACGACTAACTTATTACCATTCTTATCTTTATTTAAAGTAACAGACACTATTTGTCTATTTTCATAGGTTGTATAATATAACGTTTTGTTGTCCAAATCATAGCAATTCGAATATACAGTATATTCTTCTTTTCCTGATTCTGTCTTATTAACGCCCTTTATCTGTTCTACTGTCCCTAGTATATGGAAAAACTGAGTAATATCTTCTTCTAAGGTCGTCCCTTTACTTGAATTTAACTTGCTAAAAGCAGCTCTCACAAAACGAGATTCGGGAGATGCATCGCCTGGCAATCCAATACCGCCAAAACCAGTACCGTCTACCTTTAAATCCACGCTATCTGAGAATGTATTTTGTGGTGTACTGATAGATAAATTGCGATATTTATTCAGATTGTACATCTGATAATTAAATTCTGGATTATTAGTCAATACTCCAATTGGATTATCATAAATATGTACTCCAGATTTAGTTACTTCTACTACGATGGATTTTTCTCTATCAGCAATTAACCAATGTAATCCTGCTAAAGGTAATTGTTCGCTAAAACTAAGATTAATGAGATTTATTCTTTCAACTAAATTTCTTGCTTCATTAACATCGCTACACTGTCCCAGAATCCATGGAATAAACTCGAACGGCGTAATATTATCTTTGTCATTCTCTAAAGCATCGCTATAATATGCATTTCCAGGAAAATTCAATCCTGCCATTCCTAGTCCATCCTCATTAATAGCATCAAAATACAATGGGTAATCGTTAGCGACAATTCCAACACCTATTAATGATTTATAATTCTTTATAGCCTTTTCCTTTCTAAATTTAAACTCATACTCAGCCGGAGTAATGATTACCTGCTCGCCATATGAAAAATCCAAATCTAAGTTTCTTCCAAAATAATTACTATTACCATTTAAAGTAATTGCTGTACACATTTCTATCACTTCCTATAAAACCTTTTTAAACTAATAATTACTAGTAGCTTTTAATTGTAAAAAGCAGTTTAATAGCTATTATCTATTCTTCATCTACCAAATTCACAATATCACCTTCAAATTTACCATGGACTACTAAACCAGTTATATCTTTGAAAGTACGACATATATGCTCAAAACTATGCACTTCATACACTGTACCATTTTTATCCATTATCTTATCTCCAATTTTAAATTTTTTTGTTCTGGGTACAACAACACTTGAAATATCTTCACTTTCTAAATAAAAAACATCTATAGCTTTCATTAGTATCTCTCCGATCTCTTAAGATCACTTAAATCTAGATCAATATTATTCCGTATGCTTATATAACTCTATTCTATTCATATCTTTTAGGTAAATGGCATCCCCATAATCTAAACTACCAGTTGTATTATATACAATAGCATCTCCTATATCATTATCTTCAAGGAAATCTATATCTAAAAGGAACACTTTTATTATCTTTCCATTATTTAACCACACATTAACCCATTTCCATTGAAACTTATCTAAGATATCATACAAATTAGACTTAATACTGATTTTCATTTTATAACATCTCCCTTTACTTTGTTGGAATAGATATTATAATTACTTTTTTCTCTTATCTAGATATACCAAATTATATATAACTTTATTCACGTCTATTATACTACTTTTCAATTTATGTAATTGATTTCTAGTGTGATAAAGACTTTCTTCTTTGCTAAATATAAGTCTGTATTTTTTATTGTACACAAAAAACATCTCACAATCGCTAGGCTTTGTCTAACAACTGTAAGACACTTCAAAGTTGAAATTGTATGACAGCTTTTTAATTAATTTTTGTCAGGATCTAGTTCAATACTGTCAATATCATCAAAAGCAATCCCATTTCCATAAGAATTACTACCTGTAGTGTTATAAACAATAGCTTTTAACTCTGGTTCATCTTCTTCATCATTTCTCTGGAATTCATCATCAACATCAACGATATAAAGATGTAATTTACTACCACCTTTCATATGGACAATAACCCATGAAAATGCAAAGTGACTTTCTACGTCCCATAAACTAGTTTTAGATGTTATTTTCATACTCATACATCCTCCTTTTACATGAATTGTACCCTTTCTCATTAATGTTCATCAAGGACTAGTCAAATTGATTTGATTACACACTTATCAGAAAACCATTGTTGTTTATTGTTTCTTCACTTCATATCAACACACCTCCATTTTAAATTTTGAGTACAAAAAAAGCACCCAATTTCTTGGATGCTCGACTAGAACGGGAGGGATTTTAACCCCCATAACAGAAATCTGTCGTTTTAACCTTTAAACTACATTCGCTCTAGACACTTATATTGTATCATGTTCCCTGTGCTTTATGTAATATTTTTCTATATCGTTTGTTTAAACTTTAAACTTTTGTATTTACATGACCATTGTCAATATGGATGTGGGGAGTATTAATTCCTTTTCCATCTACATAATGTGCTTTACCACTCACATTTATCCGCCAAGCCAATTTACTATTTTTTGAATATCCAGTAATAAACTTAACTTTTCCTTGATTATTAATAGTTACATATATTCTTCTTTTATCAGCAGACATAGTTTCTAGTGGAACAGTCGTATTTTCAAAATTATACTTCACAAATTTAATATTGTCTTTAACTAATACAGAATGATATTCAGTCCAATATTTTCTTCCTTTATCACTTATACCAGATGCTGCACCTCTACCGCCCATTACTTATCCTCTTTAATCTGCTAATATTTTTATTTTCATAACATCTAACAACTATGTTTTCTGGAAATTGATAGTCTACTTCATCACCATAAATCATTAGCCTTCTGGATTTACAACGTTTTATCATTTCATCTACGCCAGCTTACCACAACTCATAATCGCTTTGTTTTCTTCTAACACCAATTGTACTAATTGCCAAAGTTCCTTTTTGTGGTAATCCGTCAAAACAAAAATCAAATGTTTTTTCATCTGCCCATGATACAGTTGGAACAACAATTATTCCTGCTTTCTGCATCAACTGTCCAATTAATCTTGAACGATATGTATTCCAAATCATCATGGATTTTGGTATATCACCATATAAACTAAAATCTAGAGTTAGTATAGTTTTCATTTTAAACTTATTAACATTTCTATTGTACTTGCTCTTATGTTTTAATGGATAATTCTATTAACTCATTTCATTGCCATTTACCACTTAACATATATATTTACATTATGAATTAACACAAAGTATAAGTTATATTTAACACGAAACTTAAATTTCATGGTATAATACTATTATCAAATGAATGTTCGGAGGATAACTATGCAAAAAGAAGTTGCAAATAAAAAAATCGATGAGTTGCTACATGAGCTCCCTTATTATATGAATGATTTTGTTATTGTAAAAACCGCTGATGAATATTCTCCTAATACTATTCTTGAATACTTGAAGAATTTCCATCAATTTTTGATTTGGTTGATTGAAAATCATTATGTTAACGAAAATAAAACTAGTGACATCGCCCCAGAATCGCTTGATAAGCTTACAGTTCGTACTGCTACTGAATACAAATCTTATCTTTTACGCCGAAAAAAGCAAAATAAAAAAGCTCTTGATAAAAATGGTCATAAAGAAGAATCTACTGAGACTCTATCTAAAGTAACTATTCAGCGTAATATCACTGCTTTAAAGGTGATATTTAAATTCTTAAGCAGAAGTGCTAATAACTCTCAAGAAAAACCTTTTTTAACACACGACGTTATGCAAAGTATTGATAATGTGGCTGATAAGCAAACGCTACAAGCTAGAGCTGATGCCTTAGAAGAAAAGTTATTTTTGGATGATGAAACTGATGAATATCTACAATATATCAAAGAGGTTTATCCTCAGTCACTATCTACTCAAGCTAAGAAATTCTACAATCGCGATGTTGAAAGAGATTTAGCTATCAATGCTTTAATGTTAGGATCCGGTCTCCGTTTATCTGAAGTTGTTAATATCAATATTGAAGATTTAGATTTCGAAAACAATCGAGTTGCTGTACTTAGAAAAGGAAATAAAAAAGATTCTGTCAGAATTGCCGCTTTTGCAATGGAATATTTAGCTAATTATCGTGATATCCGTGCTAGTCGTTATCGTGCAGATAAATATGAAAAAGCATTCTTCTTAGCTATTAGTCGTGGTGGTTCCAAACGCATTACTGGCTCTGCTATTGAAAAAATGGTTTCCAAATACTCTAAAGGTTTCAAAGTCAGAGTTACTCCTCATAAGTTGAGACACACTTTAGCTACTAGATTGTATAAACAAACTAATAACCTTGTTTTAACTGCACAACAATTAGGACATAGCTCAACTGCTACAACTACTCTTTATACTCATATTGATAATGATGAAACTACGGATGCATTGAATTCTTTATAGTACACAAAAAAAGAAGTTGAACCAAATTTGATTCAACTTCTTTTTGCTTAGTCAAGCTTTAATGTATTTAAGATTCCTTTTAAGTTAGTACTTTCAATTTGTCCTGGTGCAGAAGCATCGCCTACTGTACCAAATGTTAAGCAAGAACCAAAGACTTCACCACTTATTCTGGTTACTTTACCTAAGTCTCCCATCGCCATTGTAATTAATGGACAATTTAATTTGTACTTCATATTATCTGTAGCTAGTAATAGATTTAGGACATCACGTGCACTATTAGGCATTACTGCGATCTTAGCAATATCAGCACCATAAGTCTTCATCAAAGTTAGTCGTCTTTCTAATTCAGAAGTTGCAGGAGTCTTATCGAAATCATGATTACTCATGATAATATAGATATTATTTTCATGAGCTTCGGCGATAATTTCCTTTAACTTACTTTTTTTTCTGAACAATTCTAAGTCCAACAAATCTGTTGCCTTTTCTTTAATCAATATGCGACAAATATCGAAATATTCTTCTTCTGATGATTCTTTAACTCCACCTTCGAAATGAGTTCTAAATGTAGTTAATAAAGGCATTTCACCCATAACTTGGCGTAGTTTTTTGGCTGTTTCAACCAACTTTTCAGCATCTTCAACTTGATCAAAGAAATCTATTCTCCATTCAATTAAATCAGCGTTATCACTAGACATAATTGTTTCAGCTTGCTTTATAATATCATCACTTGATTTTCCGGTAATTGGAACAGCTATTTTAGGACGGCCCGTACCGAATTCAACATTTCTTACTTTGACTATCCTCATCAAATTCACCGCCTAGTTATCTTCGCTAAATAATAATTCTCTGATGTAGTCTACAGGCATATCTTCACCTGTCCATAACTTGAATGCTTCTGCACCTTGTTCTAACATCATACCTAAGCCATTAAGAACATGATCTACGCCAGCTTCTTTAGCAACTTTCATTAATTTTGTTTCTCTTGGTGCATAAACTGTATCGAAAACAATCATATCTTTGTGGAACCAACTAGGATCTTCAACTAATGTCATGTCTTCTAATGGTTTCATACCTACACCTGTAGCATCGCAATAGATATAACTTGAAGCAATTTCTTTCTTAAAGTCTTCTTTATCTTCTAGATGATGTAGTGTTGCCTTACAATCTGTTTCACGATTGATGATTTCAACGTTCTTTTCAGCTTGTGCCCATTGAGCATCATCTAAATTGAAGATAGAAATTTCTTTTACTCCATCAAGTGCTGCTTGAATTGCGATTGGAGTACCAGCACCACCAGCACCTGCTAATGTCATCTTCTTACCACGAATATCTAAGCCTTCATCAGCTAGTGACTTCATGAAACCTGTTCCGTCAGTTGTATATCCAGTCAATACACCATTATCGTTTACAACTGTATTTACAGCACCAGCCATTTTAGCTGCTGGATCTAATTTATCCAAATAAGGAATAATCTTTTGCTTATTTGGCATAGATACATTAGATCCACGCATATCTAAAGTTCTAATTGCATCTACAGCTTTTTCTAGTTTATCATTATCAATTTCAAATGCTAAATATGCATAGTTTAACCCTAATTTAGCAAAAGCATTGTTATGCATTGTTGGTGACATAGAGTGTCTAATAGGATATGCCATCAAACCAATTAATAAAGTATGTCCATCGATACGTTCCATTTTAATTATCCCCTTTAAAATTAATTTTCACTTATTTCAGCTGCTTTTTTTCCTGCTACAAATCCGGAAGAAATGCCCCATGAGTTCATCATACTTGGCATAGAATCATGTCCATTTGTTCCACCGATTACTTCACCTGCAGCAACTACATTAGCCAATTTATTACCATTTTCAAATTGTAGATGTAAATCTGCATCTGTTACAAATCCACCTAATGTGGTTGCAAAACGATCACGTTGTTCAATGATGTAAAATTCGTCGCCTTCATACTCATGTAAGAATTTACTATCTCGGCCAAATTCTTCATCTTTTCCTTGTTTAGCATAGTCATTGTATTTTTGAACAGTCTCACTTAAACCAGCTACATCAATACCTGCTTTTTGTGCAACTTCTTGTAAACTACCCTTCACAAGAATTGGATTACTCTTTCCGTCTTTTGCAAAGTAATCAGCGATTTCACTTTCACTAAAGTCATGTAAGACTAACAACTTATAGAATTCATCCCATGTTCGCTTATCCATTACTAAGAATGCCACTCTGTCTTTTTGTTTTAAGACTGCATCTCTTAATTCAGCATATACATCAGATTCATTAACGATTCGTTTACCATCTGTATTAACATAAATTGCTCCCATATCAGTAGCAAGTTTAGATGCATACGTTGTTAACTTAGCAATTCCTGGTTCAGTTTCTACCCCATGAGGATATACTTTATACCAGCCTAAGTTTCTTGTCTTCAATTGTAATGGAGCTAAAAATTGATAAGCATCGCCAGTTGATGTCATTGGTCCATAATAGTATAAACCTTGACTTTCTGGTCCACGCATCTTTGTATTAGCACCATAACCACCGGAAGCTAAGACCACTGCCGAAGCAAAAATCTTAGTTGTTTTATGCTTTCCTTCAGTCACAATACCTGTAATCTTATCACCGTCAGTTATAACTTCTTCTACTCGACTATCAAGTAAGATTTGACCACCTTTTTCTTCAAAAGCTTTAGCAACTTTAGTGATAAATTCATAACTACTTGATGTTGGTAATTCAACTTGACGTTCAACCGAATGTTCTGGTGTTTGAGTTTGAGCTTTTCGATATTCTAAACCGGCAAATTCAGAAATAAAATCAATTGCATCGCCAATGTTATTTGCCATTAAATTAGTTAACTCAGGAACATTAGTATCTTTTGATTCACGTCTAACATCATCTGCTAATTTTTCTGGTGTATCATTATCCGCTTCATCACCAAAAATATTCTTAGCAACTTTAGATCCTGTTGCAGTTACATTAGAACCATTTAGGATTGTAGCTCCACCTAGGTAACCATTTTTTTCTACTAAAATTACTTTCTTTCCTAATTTTAAGGCGCGACATCCAGCAACTAAGCCAGCTTCTCCACCACCAATAACAACAACATCTGTATGCAATTCTTCAGTTACATGAGGAATATCTTTTTTCTTAGAATCAATCTTTACTTCTGCTTCTTCCACCGCATCTTTAGCTGATTTCAAAATTGCATCACTCATGACAGTAGCGCCACTAATTGCATCGATATCAAAACTTTGATTATCAAGAATATCATTTCTTAGTTTTGAGAAAACTTGATTAAAAATACCTTTTGTTTCAGAATGTTTCTTTACATCAACATTTATAATTTCTTGATTTTCAACTCCAATTTCCAAATCAATTGGTCCGTTATGCCCTTGAGCTTGAGCAGTAATTACTTTCTTTTCAGTCATATTTTTCACTCCACTAAATTACTTCTTGTGGTGGTCAATTGCATATTGACGACGTCCACCTGGCTTTGGAATCATATCTTGCATCATAATACCGATACCACCATCAACATTGATTTCATCACCATTTGTATAATCTGAACGATCACTTGCTAAGAATAGTACAGTATTAGAAATATCCTTTAATTCACCAATACGCTTGCTTGCTACTAAACGACTACGTCCATCTTCAACTTCCTTATCTTTGTAGAAGTCCTTTGATAATGGAGTCTTAACTAAGCAAGGAAGTACACAGTTACTACGTACACCAAATTGTCCCCATTCGGCTGCTATTTGTTTAGAAATCATGTTTACAGCAGTTTTGGTTGTACTATATGCACCAGAGTATGTTTCTGGGAAATGAGAAGCAACTGTTGAAATATGAACCATTGTACCTTTCTTTTGTTTAATCATTTGACGACCAAATCGTTGAGAAGTTAAGAAATAACCATTAATGTTAATATTAATTTGTTGTTTCCATTCATCAAATGTTAAATCTTCTAATGGTGAGAAACGAAGAATTGCTGCTGTGTTAACCAATACGTCAACACGACCAAATTTATCAACTACCTTCTTTACAGCTTCATCTACATCATGTTCATCTGTAGAATTACATACAACTTCAAGTGTTTCTACTTTAAATTCATCAGCTAATTCTTTACTTAATTTTTCAACACGTTCTTCAGCAATATCCATCAATACTAATTTAGCACCTTGTTCAGCAAAGTCATGAGAAAACTTTGTTCCCATACCACCAGCAGCACCTGTAATTACAACAACTTTATTTCTTAATCCTAACCATTCAGTCATAAATATTAACCTCTTTTCTTCAATTCAATTAGTCTAAAATTTCTGGCCAAGCTTCTTTCAAAACTTTTTCTGCATTCTTATAAGTATAATCAGCTACCCAATCAATACCTTTAGACATATAGTTATCAGAAATAACTTCAACCCCAACAACTTTTGGATCGATACCAGCTTCCTTGATCATCTTTAAGAATGCTACTGTGTCAGCTTGTCCCACACCTGGAGCTAAACGATCATGCATTGATTCGTCTCTCAAGATTGAATCTGCATATGGTCTTTCATAAGCATCATCAATTTGGATAGAAATAACTTTCTTAGCTTGTTCTTTTGTCAATAAATCATAAGGTTGGTTAGCACGAACCCAGTGCCATGTATCCAATAGCATCATTGCGTTATCACAATCGGCTTTTTGCAATACTTTCCATGTCTTATCTAAGTTTGGTAAACCACTATATGGCATTGGTTCAAGAGCAATAATTAAATCTCCGGCTCTATCACATAACTCTCTAAGTTTTTGTGCGGTATAGTCTACAGGATAATCTTCCATTAAACCCGTATTAATATGCTTTACACCAAATAGTTCACACATATGGAAGCACATTTGTTCCTTATACTTTTGTTCATATGAGCGAGGTTCTTCACACCATTGAACGATGTATTCTACTTCTGTACAAGTGATATTGTATTTATTTAAAATATCTATAATATCTTTATCTGTAAGCCCTTCATTTAAAGCATCTACGTATGTTTCGGCTCTTAAACCGATACCATCATAGCCAGCTTCAGCAGCAGCTTTACAGCGTTGTTCAAATGTACACTTGTCTTCCAATGTCCAAGAACTTATAGTAATAGGATTTTTCTTACTCATAATAAAGCCCTCCTCAGAGTTTGTGATTTATTTAATTAATTTTTACACTTTTAATATATATCAATAATTTCTATACGTCTAATTGATATTTTTTCTATAATTGATATAATATTTCTATACGTTGCAATCGTTATCAAAAATTGAAAAGAGGGCCTTTTATGAATTTACAACAATTACAATATCTTCATGTCTTAGCTCAGACTGAGAATTATACACAGGCTGCTGAAATGTTACATATTACACAACCTTCTTTAAGTTACGCAATTAGTTCCTTAGAGAGTCAGGTTAATATCAAATTATTCGAAAAATCTGGTCGAAACATTAAGTTAACTCGTAGTGGGAAAATTTTTGTTGAAGAAAGCTTAGCTGCTATCGAATCACTCAATCGTGCTATTGAAAGAGCCAAGAAATCCGAAAATAACAAAGAAGTTATTAAAATTTCAATGCTACGTTCTATTAGTTCTCACTGGTTACCAGCTACTATTCGAAAATTTTTAGATGATATTCCTGAAGAAAAACAACCTTCCTTTGAATTTGAAAGTGGTATCGGTTTTTCACACTCAATCTTAGACGAATTAAGAGAAGAAAAAGTAGACGTTGCATTCTGTTCAAAGATTGATAACTTGGATGATGTTGATTATTTCCCTGTATATGAACAAAAATTAAAATTCATAACTCCACTTGATCATCCCTTAGCTAATAAAAATAAAATTAATTTGAAAGATACTTTAGATTTTAAATATATTACTTATTCTTCTAATACTGGTTTACGTGCAGAAACTGAACAACTATTTTCAATTTGCGGTGGTACCCCTGATAGTGTCTTCGAAGTTGACGAAGATGAAACCGTAGCTGGTATGGTTGCAGCTAACTTTGGTGTAGGAATTGTCCCAGAAATGCCAATTCTTAGAACATTAGATGTTAAACAAATCCCAATTGAGTTTCCTAAGTGGCATCGCTTTATCTACATGGCCACTCTTAAGCGTCATTACCAATCTCCAGCTGCTTTAAATTTCATCAATTTTATTAAGCAAAATTCCGATGCTGGAAAATAATAAGAATCACTAGAATTGAATTCCAATTAATTCATTCTAGTGATTCTTTTTTTAGATGAATTTATACTTGAAGCAACGTACTGCTAAAATTATCATTACGATTATTCCTAACACTGAGACAGCTACATCTAAAACAAATACATGAACTAAACTGGCTGCTGTATCATCTAAGACAAAAGTAGACACAATTGGACCCACAAAATATGTTAAAACAGCCGCAAAACTATAGTATCCTGTAACTCTCCCTTTTTCTAGTGGAAAATAACGAGATAAAATTGTTAGACCAACTTGCCAAATACCACCTGCTGCAAAGAAACCAATTGCGATACTTGTCAAACGTGCAATTGTTGGAGTTGGATGAACAACCATCACAGCTAACATCGCTGCAGCAACAATTGAATATGTCAATAACACTTTAAATGGATGTACCTTTCTAACTACAGTCGATGTGATAAATACCGAGATTAAAGAAGAAATAGCATACCATGAAATCAACGTTTTAGAAAAAACTGGTGTTGATCCAATAACTTTTTCTGCAAATACTGGTGCATATTGTGAGTACATATAGAATATAAATGATAAAGTAAATCCTAATATTACCATTCTTACCCCATCAATCAAAACAGAAGGCTTATTTGTAGAAGTTTCCAAGATTTCTTTTTGTTCACTAACTGTTTCTTTAACTATTGTTTCATTTTTACCAAAATTAGTTACACTCACTTTTAATAGAAGTAATCCTAGCATCACTGCCATAGCTGGAATAATAATGTATGCACTGTGTACAGCTGCAATTACTAACGGTAAGATCGTTTGCGATAATGACATTGAAGCTTTTACTAAAGCATTCATACTAGCAGGTTTCTCTGGAAATTTTTCCGTTAATAAAGGATAGCTACCAGAATCATTAAATGAATTGGCATTGCCTAAAAATAAACTACAAATTGAAGCCATCCAAATATTTCTACTTACTAATAAACCTATCAAAAATATGATGTTGGAAATTGTTCCGATAATTATAGTATTTTTTCTACCAAATTTATCCGAAAACCAACCCGCTAATAAAACAGTAATCAAATGTCCTAAACCTAGCATCGAAATAACAATTGAAATTCCTTTTAGATCTGTATGCCATAATTCCATGAACCAACTATGGAATTGAGAAACCAGAATGATTGATGATCCCCAGACGAAATAATTAAAGTATACATAGAAGGCTAATACTGATCTTTTAGCTTTAGGTTGATTTTTCTTACACACAATAGGGAATTCCATTCCGTTCCCCTCCTAACTTGTTATCTTTTTCACATTTATTATACGTTAATTTTATCTATTATTTTTTTAAAATTCCAATAGACTTTATTTATTTTATTTTTCAATTTTATCTATATGTATAATTATTTTATATTTTATATGCTATAAAATTAATATTGTTTACGGTTACTAAAATATTCATAAATAATTAGATCCTATAGAATATTTATATGATTAACTTAAAATATATCAATTAGACAATACAGAATAGATGACTTATATTAAAAATGTAAATAGATTGATAAAAAAATCACAATTAGGTGGGTGGAAAGTTATGAAAAAACAAAATTATGCTGGCGTCGCTGCCAGTGTTTATATCAACTTTGCTTTAGTTGGTATGGCAACAATCATCATTTCACAATACAGTTCTTATTTCCAAAAGGCGTGGAATACTGATGTTAAAGGTATCTCAACTGTACTTTCAGTTGTTGGTATCGGCCGTATCTTAACAATCTTATTTGCCGGTGTTATTTCAGATAAAATTGGTCGTAAAAAAACCATGATTATCGCAATCACTTCCGATATTATTTTCTTATTAGGTGCTGCATTTGCTCATAATCTCTTTATGGCTTGTGTTGCTGCTTTATTCTTTGGTGTTACTAACTCCTTTGGTGATTCAGCTTGTTACCCAGCCCTAACAGATGCTTTCCCAGAAAAATCAGCTACAATGAATTCATTGGTTAAAGCTGCTATGTCATTATGTCAATTCTTGTTCCCATTCTGGGTAGCTTCTGTTTCAAATGCTAGGTTAACTGCAATTATTTTAGCTGTCGCATTATTCTTAGATATTTTACTTGTTATGTGGACACCATTTGCTCCTCATGATGAAAGCAAAAAGACTGAACCAAAGGCTGAAGTTAAGCAAGAAACAACAACTGTTTCATCAGCTAACCAACCAAAAATGGCAATTGATGGTTCCCTAATCATCGCTCTAGGTTTTACAATTTGTTTCACTTTCTACGTATTCTCACAATATATTCCAAACTTTGGAATCAACGTATTAGGTGTTGCACCTGCAACTGCTAAAACTCTATTATCTTGGTACGCAATGTCATCTATGATTTCTGTTTTTGTGACTGCTATTGTTGTTACAAAAGTTAAGCGTTTAACTTTAATCTTACTTTACTCAACATTATCAGCACTTGGCTTATTATTGATGGTACTTTCACCATCTCTAATGACTGCACGTATCGGTAGTATCGCAGTTGGTTTCTTCGGTGCTGGTGGTATCTGGCAAGTTGGTCTATCTGTATTAACAAGTTACTTCCCTACTGGTCATGGTAAGTTGACAAGTTACTATAGTTTCATGGCTTCCTTGACATACTTCTTAGGACCTTTGTTATCCAGTTTCGTAATTAGTGACACTGCAGCAAGTGTACTAAGTGTATTCTGGATTACAGCAGTCGATACTATCATCACTGTTGTTGTAACACTTCTACTTATTCAACGTAGTCGTAAATTTGATGTTAAATAATTGAATTATTAGTACAAAAATACCACTAAATCATAGTTATCAAAACTATTGATCTAGTGGTATTTTTTAGCCTTTTTTATTACAAATGGATGTAAGTCCTAGAGGATGGGACAAAATACCTATCTTCCCGAAAAACAATAAGTGATTTTCAATATTCGAAAATTGCTTATTGTTTTTTTATTTTATCGAAGGTAAGTTAAGCGTGAAGTAGCCATTATATAATTTTTCCAAATTTTGCATTATCAATTCCATACGTATTTCGCCATGGTACTATGTCAAGAAAATGGATAAGTTAAATAGAACAAAGATAATTTTCCTTGTAAAAATTTTATTAGAATCATTATTTCTATCAAGGGCAAGCCCATACGGGAAACCCTTGACAAAAATAATGATTCTAATCCTTTGTTGGCAAGGAAAATAATCTTAAATCATCATCTTTTAAGCTGCTTTATTTACTTTTTGTACTTTATCAAAGTATGTCTGTTCAAATTCTAATGGTGATATGTAACCACAATGGCTATGAATTCTCACCGTATTATAAAAACCATCTATATATGAAAATACTAATCGTCTAGCTTCATTATATGAACTGATATTATATTCATTTAAGCATTCACGCTTAATCATAGCGTGAAAAGACTCAATACAAGCATTATCCCACGGATAAGCTTTCTTTGAATAGCTTCTTGTTATTCCAGCTGTTATTTCGCAATACTCTTTAGAGGTGAATTGACTACCTCTATCACTATGAATAATTTTTGGATTACTCTTACGAGTAGCTTTCACTTTATTATAAGAGATATTATATTTGTGGTCTCCAATGTTGTTGATAAATCCCAAGAAATTATACGCCGTGAAAACAAATCCATGATACTAGTTAGATATACAAATCCTTCTTTAGTTGGAATATAAGTTGTATCAATGCACAAAATCGTATCAGGTGCTTCAGGATTAAATTGTTCATCTAGGATATTTTTCAATTTATTATTAAGGTTGGAATCTCTAGTAGTTACAGTAAAGGGTTTACAGTACTTTGCACGTATTTTTAGTTCTTTCATATATTTTCCAACAGTACGTTCAGAAATTTGTATGCCCATTTTTCTTAGTTTAGCTGTAATTTTGGGTGCACCATAAAGGTGCTGACTTTCTTTCCATATTTCCATGATAGGATCCTTGATTTTTAGCTGACGTTCTTTTGATTTACTCAATCCTTTAGACTTATGTCTATAATATCCTGATTTTGATAATCCTATACGTTTAAGCATTCCAGCTACAGTAGGCTTTTGTTTAGAATTTTCACTTACTTCTTTTATATTCTTATAAATTTCTTCCGTTGTTACTATCCCAGAATGCTTATTGCTTTTTTTAGTACTTCAATCGCTCCTTCTGCGTCTCTTAATTGTCTTTTTAATCTTACAATCTCTTTATCTTTATCGCTAGAATAATTTCCACTTCCTCTAGTTATCACTGATCCATCTTTTTTGATAATTTAATCCATTTTCTTAATGCACTGACGCTTACTCCTAGTTTTTTAGCAGTGGTATTAATAGAAAGTCCACTATCATAATAATAGTTTACGGCATCTGTTTTAAATTCATCAGTATATGTTTTCTTGGGCATGTAATGTCCTCCTCAATAAAATTATTTAATTATTATACATGATTCTATCACATTTAACTTGTCCCAATTTTATTCTACCTTCAAATATCCAAGGTTAAACCATCTGCATCGATGGCTCGATACAAATAATGCCATTTTCCTTTAAGTTTCTGCCCCCATTAAAGACTTTTCCCAATACGCAAAAAACTATTTTTTGAATAAGGGACAATCAGTGCCTATGTTCATCCTCTAATTTATTCTTAAGATATTTTTACTTTCTCTACAGGTGTTGATACTTCTTTTTGTTCTTTTCGACCTTTCAACTTATACTTCATTAATCTCATGCCATTGAAAATTACCACCAAGATACTACCTTCATGAACCAACATTCCGATAGACATATTCATCCATTCGCTGAAGAAGACGCTAGTCAACAAGACCAACACTACTCCAATTGAAATCACGATATTTTGTTTCATATTATTTGCGGTGGCTTTTACTAATCCTAATGCGTGAGGCAAGTTGCTGAAGTTCGAGTTCATTAAAACGACATCGGATGTTTCAATCGCTACGTCCGTTCCGCTTCCCATTGCGATTCCAATGTCTGCTAAAGCTAAGGACGGACTATCGTTAACGCCATCTCCAACAAAGGCTACAATTTGACCACGTTGTTGTAGTTTTCCGATATAAGCCGCTTTGTCTTCCGGCAACATGTGGCCGTGAGCTTCGGTCAAACCAAGTTCGCCGGCGACCACATCAACGGTTCCTTGGTTATCTCCTGAAAGAACGACTAGATTTTTCACGCCCAAGTCTTTTAATTCCTGCAAATTAGCTTTCACACCCGGACGGACTTGATCGCGAATGCCCATCAGTACTTTTAATTCACCATCGACCGCTGTCAAAACGAGAGAGTTCCCTTGTTGTTCAAACCGTTTGACATCTTTTTGCACTTTTTTGCTGAGAGTGACATTTTCTTTTTCCATCAAGGCCACATTCCCAACAGCCACTCTATGTCCAGCTACGCTTGAAACGATTCCGCCGCCTTTCACGACTTCAGTTCCTTCAACAGGATAAAAATTTGTTTCTCCAATTTGGTTTAAGACCGCTTTTGCTAATGGATGATCTGATTCCCATTCCACACTGGCCAGATAGCCAAGCGTTTCAGCAGAATCTTTTTCATACAGTTCAGTCGCTGCAACGGTTGGGTTTCCGACAGTTAAAGTACCTGTCTTATCAAATACAATTGTATCCACATTGCTGAAGTCTTGAATGACTTCACTCCCTTTTAAAAGAACACCGTTACGAGCACCATTCCCGATACCGGCAACGTTTGAGACAGGCACTCCGATAACTAATGCGCCTGGGCAACCTAGAACCAAGATGGTGATTGCTAACTCAATATTTTGACTGAACGCCCATACAACAATTGCCAGAACCAAGACAGCTGGTGTGTAGTATTTAGAAAAGCGATCAATGAACCGTTCCGCTTCGGATTTAGAATCTTGTGCTTCTTCCACGAGTTCAATAATTTTTCCAAATGTGGTGTCCTCACCAACTCGGTCAGCTCTGATTTGAATCGTTCCGTTTTCTAAAATGGTTCCTGCAAAAACTTCTGCATCAGCTAGCTTGTTGACCGGAACAGCTTCCCCTGTAATGCTAGCTTCATTGATATGCCCTTCGCCCATAAGGACTGTGCCATCCACTGGAACTTTCGCACCCGTTTTAACGAGCAAGATATCCCCTTCATCTACATCATCCACTTCTACTTCTTCAAATTTGCCATTATCCATTTGTTTCAAGGCGCTTTCGGGTGCCATTTCAGTCAATTCTTTGATAGCAGATCGCGTTTGGTTCAATGTTCGTTGTTCCAAGTAGTGTCCGAATAAGAATAAGAACGTGACAATAGCCGACTCTTCATAATTTTGAATAAAAAGCGCACCAATCGCTGCAATACTGACTAAGACATCAATACTGATAACTTTGACTTTCATTGCTTGAAACGCTTGAATGGCAATTGGCGTAATCCCAAAGACAGAGGCGATGATCAAAGACCACTCTGAAAGTCCTACGTTTTCTAAAACAAAGTGACTGAAGAAACCGAGTGCGATTAACAATCCACTGATGACGGTGATAACATTTTTCTTGCTTAATATATATTGTTGCATACTTTTTCCCTCCAAATTTAATTTCTCTTTTATTGATAAATACAGTATAAGATAATTGCCTAAGTAATTAATTGACTGACATCAAGTTTTGAAAAAATACGTTTCCCTTCTCACTATTTTTTTATCTAACAGCCTCAATGACACTTATTCCTCTTTACAGTTATAACGATACCCTCTTTTTATCGAATAAAAATTTACGGCTATCAAGTTTAGAAAGTTCTCTTTTATCGTTTCTAAGCACCTCGAATCGGATTGCAACAAAAAAGCAATCCCGGAAAAATAGCTTTTCTTCCAGAATTGCCTAGTTTATTTAATCTGTTAAGCGGCCTTAACTTTTGCTTTGAGGACCGGATAGCCTACGTTTTCAATAGCTTTTTGAATCTCTTCAATCGAAGTGACAGCTGAATCAAAATTGATTTTGACTTTGCTAGAGTTGAATAATACTTTAATGCTGTCTTTATCAATACCGTTAACTGATTTCAAGGCACCTTCAATTTTTTGCATACAACTTGGACAAGACAACGTTTCTAATTGCAATATAGCTTTTTCCATAATTCCTATCTCCTTTATGTGTTTTTATTTTATCCGCAGCAGATTGCAGATTAATGAACACTTCCTTTTCCTCTTTACAACTGTAGTATAGCTCACTTTTAGCAGACTAAAATTGACGCATATCAAGTTTTGCACTTCTTTTGGTTCTGTTGCAAAGTTTTAAATCTACTATCAAATAAGGTAGAATAATAGAAAAAGATAGCAGGAGGAATGACGATGAATCATTTTAAAGGAAAGCAATTTCAGCAGGACGTGATTATTGTAGCCGTGGGCTACTATCTTCGTTATAACCTTAGCTATCGTGAAGTTCAATCTTATATGATCGTGGCATTAACGTTTCTCATACGACGATTTATCGTTGGGTGCAAGAATATGGCAAACTACTCTATCAAATTTGAAAAAAGAAAAATAAAAAATCCTTTTATTCATGGAAAATGGATGAAACGTACATCAAAATTAAAGGAAAATGGCATTATTTGTATCGAGCCATCGATGCAGATGGTTTAAACTTGGATATTTGGTTATGTAAAAAACGGGACACACAAGCAGCCTATGCTTTTCTTAAGCGGTTAGTGAAGCAGTTTGATGAACCGAAGGTTGTAGTCACAGATAAAGCCCCTCTATTACAAGTGTCTTTAAGAAACTAAAAGAATACGGCTTTTATCAAGGGACAGAACATCGTACCATTAAATACCTGAATAATTTGATTGAACAAGACCATCGTCCAGTAAAGAGACGCAATAAATTCTATCGAAGTTTACGCACTGCCTCTACCACGATTAAAGGCATGGAAGCCATCCGAGGATTATATAAGAAAACCCAAAAAGAAGGCACTCTCTTCGGGTTTTCGGTCTGTACTGAAATCAAGGTATTATTGAGAATCCCAGCTTAAATCATAGATACCGTAAGGGATTTTATTCTTTATTTAAAACTTTGCAACAGAACCAAATCATAAATATAAGGCCTACTTGAGTGCTGTAAAGGATCTTTATACTGGAGAGATTATAAGTTGGGTGGTAAGTAAAACTAACGACAATCCTTTAGTTATGAAAACAATTAAGGCAGCTATTGAAGCTAATCCAGGAGTAACTCTAATTTTACACAGTGATCGTGGCTTTCAATATACATCAAAAGAATATGTTCGTGAAGTTTCAAAAGCAGGAATTACACGTAGTATGTCACGAGTCGGACGCTGTATTGATAACGCACCAATGGAAAGTTTCTGGAGTCATTTTAAAGATGAGTACTACTATGATCATACTTTTATAACTTATGAAGAATTAGTGTCCGGGATCGCTAGATATATTAATTATTACAACAATGAGCGTTATCAATGGAAACTAAAAAGCCTGACTCCAGCAGAATGCCGAAATTAGGCCGCATAAAATTTTACATATTTAATTGTCTACTTGATAGGGGGCACTCCATATCATGTTTGTGCTTTTATTTTCCCAATGAATGAAGGTCGTTCTGTCTTAAAAAAGCCAAAAACGGACAGATGGAAGCAAAAGCACTGAGTTCTGTTCCGTTGTTAATGAAGAGCGACAGAACACTAACGTGTAGAAAAAAGTGTGTCCGATTATTCGCTGTAAAGCAATAAATCATCTAAATCCAGAATCTTGATCCTTTTCCCAGACAGCTGTTGAATCAATCCCTCATCCTCCAATTCTCCAAATTTGCGACTGATGGTCTCAGGTGTCGTTCCTAAATAGGAAGCAATGTCCTTTTTTCCCATCGGCAGGGTGATGATGGGAGAGTTGCCCATTTCAGGTTCCACATTTTCTGCCAAAAACAAAACTAAACGGGTAATGACACTCTCCAAGGCTACTTGTGTCGTTTGACGTTCTGAACTTTCTAACCGTTTAGACATTTCCGCCAATAGTTTTAAAGAAATAGCTGGGTATTGTTCCAAAAAATCTTGGACATCTTTTCGCTGAATCATACAGACAACGGTATCTCGGATTGCTTCGGCATATTCCTCGTGTACTGCATCCGGGTTGAACAAGGTCCATTCTCCGGTGAAATCACCAGGGTTCAAGATCCGCACTAGCTGCTCTTTGCCAGAGTCTGCCAATCGATAAATACGGATTTTCCCACGATTGATAATATATAAAGTATCCTCTTTTTCTTGTGAACGAAACAGAAACTCTCCTTTTTGATACTGTTTCGTGTGGGCTTTTTCAGCAATGTAATTCATCGCGCTATCCTCTAAGTGATTGAATATTGGAACCAAGCGGATACAGGCTGCGTGGTCGCCAATTTCATGATGGGTATGTTTAGTCAATTCATTCTCCCCCTTTATTTATTTTGTTTATATTCGCTGCTTTTATTATATAAATCTCTTACTACAAAAAAATTGATGCACATCAAGAAAATGGAAAAAGGACTGGAAAGAATTCCAATCCCTAAATCAGCTTCTACTTTTACCTTAATCTCCATCCTCATCAAGAGCGTCATCATCTTCTAATGCTTCTTTACCAATGAACGCTTGCAGCATCCAAATGTTCTTGTCTAAGTCATTTTTAAAAGCAATCAATGTATCTTCTAAAGCATCGTCACCCTCGTCTTGAGCTAAACGAATCGCGCGAATAGTTAGGTCACGATTGCTTCTGAAGTCCTCGATAATATTTTCAACCATGTCTTCTGCTTTAGAGTATTTATTAACTGCATCTTCCGAAAGTATCGAATATTTTTCAAATTCAACCGTTGTCGAAGCAGGTTTATGCCCAGAAGTAATTAGACGCTCCGCAAGTTTGTCGAACCATTTTTCATTTTCGTTATACAACTCTTCAAATTTTTCATGCAACGTAAAGAAATTGGCTCCTTTTACATACCAGTGATATTGGTGCAGTTTCACATGTAATGTATGCATGTTGCCTAAAAGATGATCTGCAATGGCCGCTGCATTAATTTTCGTATGATGAACATGTTCCTTGTGTTCTTGTTCTTCTTGCAATCTTTCTTGGGGTGTTCTTTCTTGAGTAGCTTTATTTTCAGTCATGATTTATTCCTCCTATAATTTTGGTTTGTTTAAAATAGCTTTCTTTGATTCCTCCTTTTTCTTTACTGAATTTAGTATAGGATAGATTTCCGTTAAAAAAATTGACGCTCATCAAGAAAAGTATTTCTTAATAGACGCCAGGCTTCTCTAGTCAACTCACTCCAGTCTAAAGACATGGGGCTTGTGAGTGTTCAAGCCTTTCGGCTCTACTAACACACTCTTCCGTGGGTAAAATACAGCATAAATATCCAAAAAAAGATACTTACGTCTTACACATCAATTTACCACAGCACTTTGTATACAATAATATACGGGTGGCGCGAGCTGCCAAACGCACCCTTTACTTAGCTTTAGCTAAGTTTTTTGGTTTTTCTAACTTATCTAATCCTTTAGCTAGAATATTTTTAGCTGCATTCCAATCTCTAATATGGTGTTCATGACAATTAGGACAAGTCCATTCTCTATCCTTAAGATTCAACTTATCAGTTCCATTTGTTCCCATTATAAAGCCACAAGCATAACAAGTCTGTGTTGTATTTTTAGGATTAACTGATATAACTGTTCTGTTATACAAATTAGCTTTATAATCCAATTTCTGTAAAAAGCTTCTCCAGCCTACATCGGATATAGATATAGCTAAAGCGTGATTCTTGAGCATATTTTTACTTCTCAAATTTTCTACTACCACCAAATCGTGGTTATTGATAAGTGCAGTAGTAACATGATTCAAAAAGTTATTACGTTGATTGCGCACTCTGTCACGGAGCTTAGCTACTAAAACTCTTTGTTTTTGGTAATTTTTACTATCATGTAAAGAACGTTTTTCTTTTTTAGCTCTTCTTTGCCTTCTAGATAATACTTTTTGAGCTTTAGCTAGTTTACCTTTAATAGTACGGTAATAACGTGGATTAGCTACCACTTTACCAAAACTATCGGTCAAAAAATTTTCTGTATTCAAATCAACACCAACTTGAGAATTAGCTTTCGCTAATTTTTTTACAAATGGTGTATCAGAGCCTAATTGCATTGATACAAAGTATCTATCAGCTGTATCTTTAGAGACAGTAACAGTACCGATTCTAATATCATCTTTATTGTCAATAATACGACGGTGAGAACCAGATACTCTTAATCTACCTAATTTAGGCAAACTAATATGATTCTTATCAAGAAATTTTACGCTAGCAGAATAAACATCCATTTTAGCATCCTTACCATATTGAGCATTAGTTTGATAACTCAAACGGTAACTCTTTTTATGGAACTTAGGTGTACCAGATGAATGTACTTTTCTAAACATCTTCCACGCTTTTTGATAATTTTGAATAGCGTTAGCTTTAGCTAAACTATCAATATTCTTATCTTGCATGTACTGATAATGATTAGACAAATTTCTAGCGTTTTTACGACTTTTTAATTCTTTAATACGTTCTTTAACACTATCAATAGGTAACTTAACTTGTTTCAACTTATATAATTCTTGGTCAATAGCAACCATTTTATTATAAACAGTTCTAGCAATGTTCCCATTGATTTTGATAATCTTCTTTTGGTTAGTGCTTGGATAAATACGCATTTTCAATCCATAATGATACTCTAAATCACTCATCTTCTTCATTGTATTTCACCCCCTTTAATTTTATACTATAATCATAATCAATGTATCAATTCATATCAAGTATAATAGCTAATTTTATAAGAAAAAGGAGACTATACAATGATTAATAAAATAAAAGACGCAATATACACAAAACGTTATGTATATAATTTACATTTTCACTTAATTTGGTGTACAAAATACAGAAACAAGACTTTTACAGATGATAAGCTGTCTAACGAAATGAAAGAGATTTTACAAAGAGTAGCTGATGACAATGAAATAGCCATCGAAAAAATGGAAGTAATGCCAGACCATGTACATATGCTTATCTCATTTCCACCGAGAAAATCAGCAGTAGACGTAATCAAAGCACTAAAAGGCAGAAGTGCATTTTTATTCTTACAAACACATCCAGAAATTAGACAAAAACAATATTGGGGCGGTCATTTATGGTCTTCTAGCTACTATCTAGGCTCTCTAGGTAATATGAGTAAAGATGTTGTTGAAAGATATATTAACGACCAAAAATATAATACATACAAAAAATAGGACTCTACTAGTCCTAAGCTTAGGCTATCCATCCCCTCACTAAAGTAAGGGGATTTACGCCAAATCATCATTAAATTACCAATTTCTAAAAAAATATAGAAAAAATCTCTAAGTATACACATTGTATATTTAGAGATTTTTGCGTATCTATATAATTTTAGTATCCGTATAAGATATCGTGCTTAATGTTTTCAGCATCAATTCCCTTATCTTGTAACGATTGACTTACAGCTTCTACAATCTTTTCTGAAGAAGATACATAATATAACGCATCATTAGCTAGTTCGCTTGTCAACTTTGTTAATTCTCTATCTACATCATTTTCATCGCGAACAAAAATAAATTCTGCATTTGGTAATGATTTCTTAAATTCAGCAAAGTCTTCCTTGTAGAAATAATAATCCAAAGATGAATATACAAATTTAATCGTACGTTCACTCTTATCTTTAGCTAGTTTTTCAAGTAATGCTCTAATAGGTGTAACACCTACCCCACCAGCAAAAAATACTAAAGTTTGATTGCCGTCTTCAGGAAGTGTAAATTGGCCCAATGGACCCTTAACTTCTACTTCTTCACCTGGTTGTACAGTTAAAAGATTTTGTTTAAAGTTACTGATTTCTTTACCTGTCCTTGTACCTAGCAAGATTACATCATCTTCAGGTAAGGAAGCAAATGATAATGCACGTAACTTTTTCTTTTCTGTAATTTCTTTAGTAGGTAAGCCTAGTCTCATGTATTGACCTGCCACCCAATTCATATCATTAGGTTTTTTAATCTTTATTTCATAGTAGTCTTTTTCCAAATTTTCGATTGAAATTAATTCTGTCTTGTAGCTTGGTAATTCTTCTGCCATGATATCATCTTCTTTCCATAGAGTTATGTACAACATTATTTTATTTAACTTTTAACATTTTATCAAATATATCGCTCAAGAAATTTTCCCACACAAAAAAGTGTCATTGAGATTCACTCATATCTCAAATGACACTTCGTTATTACTTATTAATCTTTTTTAACACGTCTTAAGCCTAATGCACCCAAGAATCCTGCGATTGAGGCTAAGACCGCACCTAGAACAGAAGTAGATTTACTATTATTTTCACCAGTTTGTGGTAATACTTTTACTGGTTCTGCAACTTTTTTGCCCACTTTAGCTACAGATTTATTTGAAACAGTCTTAGTTACTACTGTTTGTTCTACTTTATTATTTGTAACTTCATTAACTTGTACTTTATTATTGTCTTGTTCTTTATCTGCAAGAACATTTAGTAGCAATACTACATTACCGTATTCATTAACTACTCGGTAATTCTTAGCAGTTTCGACTCCAGTAGCATTTATCCAATTACCAGTACTATCTTTTACTTGTAGTGTATTGTTATTGTAATCTACTAGAACTTTAGTTGCACCATCTTTATCAGTTGTTACAGTCTTAACTGTATCACTAGCTGGTTGATAGTGAACATAGAACTTCCTAGTTACAGTATTACCTGTCAAGTCAACTACACTCAATGTATATACGTGTGTTGTTTCTCCAGTTGCATCAGCTAAGTTAAATGTCTTGCTAAACTTATATGCTGGATATGGATTAGTTACTGTACTTCCATCTTGATGTGCTTCAGTAACAAAGTTCACACCAGAATTGTGGAATTCACGATAATCATTATCTCCATTGAAGAAGAAACGATATCCGTCCAAATTATCAGTAGCTTCTCCAGATACACTAAAGTCTTTATTATTAGTGTAGACTTGGTAATCACCATTGCTATCTAATTGTAAATTAGCCACATTATTTAAGCTAAGTGTTGGAAGAACTGTATCTAAGATTAACTCCATTGTACCTCTAGTTGTTGAACCATCATCTTTTGTATAGATGTAAGCAACAGGTCTTTGTGAAGTTGGTGCTGTATGGAATTGGAAACTAAATGTTCCATCACTATTTAAGTTAACCTTATTTACAGGATCATCTTCATTGTAACTATCTCCTAATACCACCAATGATTTAACATTTGGATCAACCTTACCTGTTAAAGTAAATACTTGTGTTGATGGATTATATACACCATCTTTAACAGCTTGTGCTCCTACCCAGTTGTAATCATTATCTTTTAAGTAGTCAAAGTGGATATCTGGGTTAGCATCTGCACGTGTTGTTAGATTCTTTAGACTGTGTCCTGGCAAATCTCCTGGATTACCAATTGTAGCAGAATCGGCTTTTTCTTGAACAACATTTGTTCCTAATTGATCAGCATTTGTAAAGGCTGGTGCTGGTGCCGGATTTCCTGCATATGCATCAACTCCTAAATATACACCATTTGCAGATGTTTGTTGGACATCATTAAATGTTGGTCCCACAACTTCTGTCCATCCTAACAATACAGTTCTACCACTATTATTAGTTACTTTCACATGGAAATTTGCTAATCCATCTTTTACATCTGCTTTATATACTGCACCTGTGAAGTAGTCACGTGCATAAGCTTCAACATTATCCCCCTTAGTAACCGCTGCTTGTACGACTACATCATCCTTGTTGTTGCTTACGACTGTATCTAAAACAATACCAAAGTTTTCCTTAACAGTATTATTTACTTGCCATGCAAAAACAGCCTTTGGAGTTGCTGCATTCAATTTATATACTACATTCTTACCAGCTGCATCTGATGTGAAGACAACCGCAGTATCACTTGTACTTACAGGAACCACAAAATTACCACTGTTATCAACTTGAACTAATGCACCATCGTAATAGAAATCAGATGTTGCATTCCCACGTAAGTTATAAGTTGAAGTTGCTGCTTGATAATCTGGAGAACTTTGATAGAGTTCTAATCCATTAGTTGCATTCCAAACAGATACTTTAGTTGTTGCATCATTATTTCCATTTACCAGTAAGGTTACTGTTGAAGTATTATCAGCTACATCACTAACTGCAACTGATAAAGCATTCTTAGCTGCAGTAAGTGCTGCTAAAGTATCACTATCTAATACAGCTTTGAATGTTCCTGATGTTTTAGCTGCATCTAAGAACTTAGAATTCTTGCCATCATTTAACTTATAGCCAAATGTCTTATCGTTGACTTTAACTACTGCATAAGAATAATCTGTAAAGCCAGATCCTGTATCTTTATAATCAAAACTTAAAGTATGTGTCGCATCATCATATTTAACATTTGATAATACTGGAGCTGTTGTGTCGATAACTACTGGATAATCAGCTGTTTGAACCTTATTTGCACCATCATTATACAAAGTAGCAACATAACGATATGTATATTCACCATCTGCTGCATTTACCATTTCACCAGTCTTATCATCGTATACTTTTCCATCCCAAGCTAAAGTATTTGGATTATTACGCATTGAAACTGATAAAGTTACGTCTTTATTAACTCCACTTTCATAGTAAGACTTATCCAGACCCTGTTCATCTGCAACTACACGAACAACTTTTCCATTCTTATCTAATACTTCAACTTTAAGATCCTTTAGATTTTGTTTAACAAAGGCATATGGTTTTAATAAGTCACTCTTACCATCAGCATTTGGTGAGAATGCAACTTTTCCATCTTGGTATAATTTAGCAACTTGTTGCCAATTATAATTACCTTCAAGATTTACTAAAGCCTTTAAGGAATCTTCATCAGCTACCCCTCTTGGATAGTTGTCTTCATTAACAAAGTAGTTACCACCATAGACTGTACCTTCTTGATTAGCAGCTTTGTCAAATACATCTTCACTTGTCATATCACCATAATATGCAAGATATGGAACTACTAGTTGATTTTGACCATTATTTCCAACAAATCTCAACCAACCTTCAACTAATTGATTTTCTTTCAAACCTGTTAAAGATAATGTGAAATTATAAGTTGCACTTTGTCCAGCTTTAACGGTTACCGTCTTATCTCCATAGACATGTGCTCCTGCCAGATAAATATCGTGGAAAGTTCCTGTATCAGCATCGCGCACTTCAGTTAATCCACCACCAAAATCATCAAAAGTATATGTTTGATCTTTATCGGATAAGTTCTTAAATGTTAGTGCGAATTGAGTTGAATCTCCAACTTTTCTCAAAGATACAGAGCTTGTACCGTCTGCTGCCACAACATATACTGGAGATTCAGTTGCAGCACCTGCATCGATTTCACCAGCACCTTGGCGTCTAGGAGAAACTGGAGTGTTATATCCTTGTTGCGTCATTGGCTTAGCTGTATTCATGATTAAGGCTTTAGTAGCTTGAACTAAATCTGCTCCGCTTAAGTTAGTAGTAGCTTTTAATCTTTGCATTACTAAAGCTGCAACCCCGGCGTTAAATGGACCAGCCATAGAAGTTCCACTCATAGTATTGTAACGATTATCATTTCCTGTTGAAGTTACACTAACCCCAGGAGCTGATACATCTGGTTTCAAAGTGAAATCTTGTAAAGGACCCCAAGAAGAGAAGTCTGCCATATCATCGCCAGCACCTACAACTGAGTTTTCAGCTGCAACTGTCATTGCATTGCGCGATGCACCTGGATTAGCTACCGTACTACTAGAGAATGGTTCAAAGTTTCCGTCTGCTCCACCTGGTTCATAAGGAACTTCTTCACCAGTAACACTTGCTGAATTACCATTGTTAGAAGCTGAAATGGAGACGAATACACCATGTTGAGTTGCATATTCAACCGCTTTTTGCTCTACATCATTCAAATTAGCAGCTGCGACGCCTTGACCTAAGGACATTTGAATTACATTAGCACCTAATTTAACTGCGTCATAAATTGCTTGAGCAATATCATCAGTATTTTCATCAGCAAATTGATCATTAAATACTCGCATCATCATTAACTGTGTTTCAGGTGCTACCCCTACTGCATAGCGTTCATTGCCATTTGGTTGGCCGTCAGCACCAATGATACCAGCAACGTGTTGACCGTGTTCTGATGCACCTGGGCCATCATCTTTAACCCAGTTATTGTCACGACTCGCATAATTATATACAAATGGGAATTTCTCTGAAGCATATTTTCCGTAGCCTAGCTCACTAATCTTCTTGTCAGCATCTTCCTTAGAAATTGCTGGAGATTCAGGAGCTTTAGAGAAATCTTTATGGTTTGTATCAGCACCAGAATCAATAACAGCAACCACCATACCTTGCCCTTTATAGCCATTATCCCATGCAGTTTGAACATTTCCTTTGACATGGTCTTTATAGGTTGTTGGTGGCACTGTCTGATCAGCAGTATCAGCAGTAGTTTGAGCCTGTTGAGCTGTTGTAGCTTGATTTTGACTAGCTACTGAGTCAACATTACTTGTTGCTGTTTCTTTTACGGTATCAGTTTGAACATTAGAAACATTGTTAGAACTATTACTATTGGTTGTAACAGTTGTTTGAGCTGTCGCATTATTCTGCACACTCGAACTTGATACCTGAGTAGATTCCGTTTTTACACTTTCACTACCAGTAACGGTATCGGCTTGAGCGTTAGAAACTGGACTTGTTACTAAAAATGTAACTCCAGAAATAGTAATAATCGCTGACACCACCCACTTAGATTTAGCTTTATAAAGCTTGTAGCGGCGTTTTTCACCTAGCAACTTTTCCATGCACTTCATCTCCTTCTTCTAAAAGTTATTTTTTATGTTAACATATTTTTAATTAATAAACAATCATTCTTTAATCGTTTATTCATTATAAATAAAATTTAACTTCATAATTTATTCATATTAATGTGATAAAAAGCCTTATATAAAAGATAATTGATAAAATTTACTTAATTTTTACTTTTTAATTTCTAGATTCTTGTAATTTTTTTATAAAGCCCTTGCAAAAACACATTTGAATATAGTACAATTGCAGAAGATTAAGGTTTTATAGCCCTAATACCTATATTTATTGGGAGTGATTATTAATGAACAAGAACGAATTAGTAGAAGCTATCGCAGAAAAGATGGGTACAACTAAGAAAGAAGCAGAAGCAGCTGTTTCAGCATTCACAGAAACAGTTAAAGAAGCTTTAGTAGATGGTAAAAAAGTACAAATCATCGGCTTTGGTAACTTCGAAGTACGTGAACGTGCAGCTCGCAAGGGTCGCAACCCACAAACAGGTAAGGAAATCGAAATCCCAGCATCTAAAGTTCCTGCATTCAAACCAGGTAAAGGTTTGAAGGATGCTGTTAACAAATAATTATTAATAGATGATTAAAAGGCCCTAACTTGTAATTGAGTTAGGGTCTTCTTGTGTCTCTTTCTCTTATCCTTTATACCAAACTTCAAGCAAATCTTTAGAAGTAAATTCTAAATGAGTATGATTTCCTTGTAACAACAAAGCTTCAACTAATTTTTTATCAAAACTGATATAACCTTCCCATTGGCCTTTATCAGTTATCTCAACATAAATTTCCAATAATTTCTTATCAAAATCAGCATGATTCAATAACCAGCTTAATGCACGACGTTTTCGATAACGTTCTTTAGCATTATTTAGGCGATGTTCATAGCTTTCATAAGCATCTTTAACTCTTAAGTAACCCTCATGATTATTATCATCCAAAATCTTCTTTGTTTTTCTATCAATTATTACATATTTTCTATTTTCACTATCTGATAATTCATCAGACTTTACAGCAGCATATTTTTCTAATTTATCATCTAATATATCTTCCACTTCTATATCTTGATAATCATCTATTGCTGGTATATCTTCCACAATAGTATCTAATTCATCTCCATTTTCTTCTCGCCATAACTTATATTGATCCAAATACCATTGTTCATTCTCATTATATTCTTGTTTTTTATTAGATAGTATATATCCTACCAATTGATTTTCATTTTCAGGAATAGCTTGATATTGATATGTTTTATCCAGTCTTTGAAATTTCTTTGGCCATGTAATTAGAGATGCAATATCTGCATTATTCTTGTTCCCTAAAACATTAGTATCTGGTCTTGCTTCAAAATTTAATTGCGTACCTGATGTTAGCTTTCCAAGCTTAGCTAGACTTTTCCCGTATCCCAACCAATAATATTTAGCGATTAATTCTCCAGTATCCACTAAATATACATTTTTTAGCAATACAGTTGGATATATGTATTCTAAGCTACTTGATTTTCTTTCACGAACAGTTACATCTGCTTTAATAAAAGTTGCAGTAAAATTATATTGAGTTAGATTCTTTAATTTTTTCATATTTACTGTACTCATAATTTATCCCCCATTTTTCAGTGCTAATAATAGTATACGCAATTCAAAAATTTTCTCGCTAAAAAAATAGAATTTATTCGACTTTATTTTTATTCCAAATCATCGTAAATTCAATTTCCCCTGTATGTTCATCATTCTGCTTAGAAACAATAGTAAACCCATTTTCACGATAAAATCTTAATGCACGTTCATTCTTTTGATACACATTTAATGACAATGTACTGTGCAATTGTTTTACATATTCCAAAAGTTGCCTACCAATCCCTTGAGAACGATACGCTTTATCAACAAAAATCCCTGCAATATATTCATCCATCAGTCCAACAAATCCTTTTATTTCTCCACCTAAATCGTAAACAAAAACATCAGCTTGCAACAATTGCTTTTCGACTTCTTTAAAATTAGCTTGCCAATATTCTTTAGCAACAAAAGGATGTGCATCCTCATTTCCTGCAAGCCATAACTGCATAACTAGCTGGGTGTCTGATATCTGAAATTCTCTTATCATTTTATTTTCTCCTATAAATAGCTTTCTTATTCATTTATTGTATTCAAAACTAAACGATAAAATTAATGTAGCATTACTCTTACGTATCCTTTTTTATAATATTATAGAAAAGCTTTATTTTACAGAATTTTTCAAATAAAAATCCCCACCCAAAAGGATGAGGAATTCTTACTAATAAATTTTATTTTTAATTATCATTCACAGTACAGCCAACCATTAAACCACCTTTTTCTGCATAAAAGCTACATAGTGCTGTACAAATTCCAATTTCTATCTGACAATCAGGGTACTTTGCTTGAATTAAGTCCTTCAAAGCTAATGCACCTTTTTCATTGTTTGCGTGATCAATTACCACTTTTTTACTATTAAAATTATGCTTAACTAATATGTCTACCAAAGATTGATATGCTCGTTTAGCTCCACGTGCTTTTCCTAATTGTTCAATCTTTCCTTCTTCGTTCGCCCAACCTAGCACATTAATTCTTAAGACTCCTGCAAGTTTCGCAACAGTTTTATTTATTCGACCATTGTTTGCTAAATTCGTTAATGACTGTAAGCTAAAAAAGATCTTCACATGATCGATATAAGCTTGAACTTGTGCTACTACTTCAGAAAAGTCTACCCCTTCATTCAATAATTCACTAGCTTTAACAGCTGCCATACGCTCTGCTGGACCTGCTGCTTTTGTATCAAAGACGTGTATTTTTCTATTTGGGTCTTCCTCTAGAATCATTTTTTTAGCTGTTTGCGCAGTATTATACGAACCCGAAAGCGCACTTGAAATTGTAAAAATATATACTTCATCAGCATCCCCTATTGCTGCCAAGTAACTTTCAACACTAGGACAAGAAGATTTTATTTCTGTTGAACTGTTTTCGATAAACTTATCGAATTCTGCTTGATCAAAATCAGCGCCATCTAAAAATACTTTATCCCCACAAACTAAAGTTAAACCTACACTCTGATATTCAATACTATTCAATGTAGTTACATTTAAATTTGCTGCTGAATCTGTAATTATTTTCTTCATACTTTATTACCTACTTAATTTATAGAATTCTCATTAAGCTTACAAAATATACAAAACATTGTCAACGGTTTTTGAAAAACTGATGATAAGTTTTTTATTGATAAATTATATTTTTGCCTATATACTGAGGATAGCGAGGTATTAATTTATGAATAGAGAATTTAAAATAAGCCAAAGTGTTCAAAATTTTAAACTACCAAGGTATGATGATTTACCTGAAGTTGAATTGTATTTAGACCAAACTACTGCATACATCGGCGAAAGGCTTGAGATTTTAGGCGATGTAAAGCTAACTAGTTCAATGATTAGTAATTATGTTAAACATAAATTAATTCGCCGTCCTGTTAAAAAACGTTATGCAGCTGATCAAATTGCAGAATTATTTTTTATTGCTGTTGCTAAAAATGTGATGCAACTTAACGATTTAAAAGCAGCAATTGAATTACAAAGACAAACTTACTCAACTAAAGTTGCTTATGATTATTTTGTGGCGGAATTGGAAAATGTTCTCCCTTATGTGTTTGGTTTGAAATCTGAACTAGATGAAGTGGGCAACGAACATACCGAATATCAACGCATGCTACATAATATTATTATGGCTGTTAGTTATAAAGCTTACATTGATAAATACTATGCTGATTTGCGTCAAGAAAACTAGTTTAAACTATGATTTTTAGGGTTTAAATCTCACTTATCGACTGGTATTATAGTATTTGAGTTCGTTATAGAATCGAGATGAGTCAAATGATAGATGTAGAAGAAATTCTTGCTAAGATGAATAAAAATCAAAAGATTAATTACGACAAAGTTATGCAAAAGATGGTTAAGAAATGGGAAGAAGCTGACACTCGCCCACGTATTCTTTTACATAGTTGTTGTGCCCCATGTAGTACATACACACTTGAATATTTAACCAAATTTGCTGATGTTACAGTCTACTATGCTAATTCTAATATTCATCCACGTGCTGAATATCAACGCAGAAAATACGTTCAACAAAAATTCATTCATGATTTTAATGGAAATACTGGCAATGACGTTAAATTTATCTCTGCCCCTTATGAACCACAAGAATACTTTGAGAAAGTTCGTGGACTAGAAAAAGAAGTCGAAGGTGGTGCACGTTGTCGTGTATGTTATGACTATCGCCTAGATAAAGTGGCTCAAAAAGCTGTAGAATTGGGTTTTGATTACTTTGGAAGTGCATTGACAATCAGTCCACATAAAAATTCCCAAGTTATCAACCAAGTTGGCTTAGAGGTACAAAGTTTATATACTACTCATTATCTACCTAGTGATTTCAAGAAAAATGGTGGTTATCAACGTTCAGTTGAAATGTGTCATGAATATGATGTTTATCGTCAATGTTATTGTGGCTGTGTCTTCGCTGCTAAAGCTCAAGGGATCGATCTAAGTAAAATTAGACGAGAAGCTCTTGAATTTTTAGAAGGCAAGGATGCAGATAAAGAATTTCCTGAAATAACTTTTAAAATTAATGGCGAAACTGTTTAAAATATTAGTAAAAAGGCATCTTATCTTTACCTATATTGTATATTGTGGTAAAAATAAGATGTTCTTTTGTTTTTTAGATAAGCAGAAATGTCATAAAAGCGACCAATCATCTACCTTTTCCTCTACTTATCCTTAAAAAATAATGAGATTATTAAATCAAGCTTTCTTTATTTATCTATTTTTTTAATAGTTTAATATTATATCTTTTTTAATCCCTTTAAATATCCCGTCCAATATATTTTCAATTCATTTACTTACCCAAATCTAACCGCAAACTAATTATACATTTAATGTATATTTTCTCATTCTCTAATAATCACTCTAATGTTGATTTATAAATAACAGGATAAAATTAACTTTGTGAAAAAGCTCCCAAAACATGCTAATTAAAGGCAAATTAGATTTCACAAACTTTGAGTTTTAGGGTTGCTATTTATCTTTTTAAGTGATTCTTACATTAGGTTGGAAGCGCTATCAACAAAAAACGAGAAATTATTTGAATATTTATTCATTATTTGGAAAGGAGTATCCTATTATGTTAATCGGTGTACCTAAAGAAATCAAGAAGCCAGAAGAACGTGTTGGTGCTACTCCAAGTGCTGTAGCAAGCTTAGTTCATGCAGGCCATTCAGTAATTGTTGAAAAAGGAGCTGGGGTTGGCTCTGGTTTCCCAGATGAAGAATACATCGCTGCTGGTGCAAAGATGGGTTCAGCAGAAGAAGCATGGGACACAGAAATGGTCATCAAAGTTAAAGAACCTTTGGAAAATGAATACCAATACTTCAAACCAGGCCAAATCATCTATACTTATCTCCACTTGGCCGCAGATAAACCATTAACAGAAGCCTTAATCGAAAAGAAGGTTACAGGGGTAGCATACGAAACAATGGTTGGTAGAGGCGGCGGACTTCCACTTCTCTTCCCTATGAGTGAAATCGCTGGCCGTATGTCAATCCAAGTTGGATCTCATTTCTTAGAACAAGCACATGGTGGCAAAGGTATTCTTTTGAGTGGTGTTTCCGGTGTACATCGCGGTAAAGTTGCTATTATCGGTGGTGGTACTGTAGGTTTCAACGCTGCTAAGATCGCTGTTGGTATGGGCGCACAAGTTACAATCCTTGATATTAATGCTCAACGCTTAGCCGAAATCGACAACATTTTCGATGGAAAGATTCAAACTTTAATGTCCAATACTGCTAACATCAAGAAAGCTGTTGAAGAAGCTGACTTAGTAGTTGGTGCTGTTCTAATCCCAGGAGCTAAAGCACCAAAATTAGTTACAGAAGAAATGGTTAAGAACATGAAGCCTGGTTCTGTTATCGTTGATATTCCTATCGACCAAGGTGGTATCTTCGAAACAACAGTGAGAGCAACAACTCACGAAGATCCAATCTATGTAACACATGATGTTATTCATTACACAGTTGCTAACATGCCTGGTGCTGTTCCAAAGACAGCTACAGAAGCACTTTCCAGCGCAACAGTACATTATGCAATTGAAATTGCTAATAAAGGTATTGATAAAGCAGCTGCTGAAAACAACACAATCCTTACAGGAATTAATACACACCAAGGAGACCTTACTTCCAAGGCTGTTGCAGATAGTTTAGACCTACCATTCACACCCTATAAAGGTTAAGCCCTGCTCCTTAGCCCGGAAAGGAGGCGGCCTAAACTATGAAAAATAAAATTGACGTTAACAAAGTATTGAAAAACGCCAGCATTAAGTCGGAAGACGAGCGTTCTTTAGGTCTTTTTGATCTTTCCATTCTGGGAATTGGTGCGATGATTGGAACTGGGATCTTAGTTTTAACTGGTATTGTAGCCGCAACTACTGCCGGTCCAGCGGTTATCTTCTCTTTTCTAGTAGCCGCAATCGCTAGTGGTTTGATTGGACTTTGTTATTCTGAACTTTCAACCACTATTCCTAATTCTGGAAGTGCCTATATTTACGCTTGGGTTACGATTGGACAGGTTATGGCCTTCTTTGCTGGTTGGACTCTATTAGGAGTTTACATTACTACAACCGCTACAGTTGCAAATGGATGGACAGGTTATGTTCACTCATTCTTAGCTGAATTTGGAGTACATTTACCTAAGATTTTCCTAGCTGTACCATCTGCAGGAGGTATTGTGAATCTACCTGCGATCATCATGATTTTATTTATCACCCTTGTATTGACGAAGGGAACTAGTGAGAGTAAATTACTTAATAACATCTTAGTTATTATCAAACTAACTGTGATTTTCTTGTTCATCATTGTTAGTGTTAAACATATACGCCCTGCTCACTGGCATCCTTTCTTCCCATATGGTGGTCGTGGGATCATGGTTGGAGCATCAACCGTTTTCTTCACCTTTCTTGGTTTTGATGCCCTAGCTACTTCAGCCGAAGATGCTAAGAATGTTCGACGCAACTTGCCTCATGTTATTATCATTTCACTTGTAGTTTCAACTGCTTTGTATGTAGCAGTTAGTTTAGTAATGACAGGGGTATACAAGGATCTTAATGTTGCCGAAGCTATGGCATTTGTATTATTAGCAAAAGGACACACTTTGACTGCTCAAATCGTATCAGCCGGAGCCATCTTAGGTATCATGGCTGTGGTACTTGCCTTTGTTTACGCCGGCGCTAATATTACAATGGCGATGAGTCGTGGAGGATTTTTACCTCGACAACTATCCCACCTAAATTCAAAGAGTCACAGTCCTAATCGTGCGTTATGGTTAAATGGTCTTCTAGCAGCTATCCTTGCTGGATTCATGGACATGAGAAACTTAGCTTTAATTGCTAACGTTGGTTCTCTGGCAGTCTTCAGTCTAATCTCTTTAACCGTAATTTTATTACGCAAACAACAACCAGACTTACCACGTCCATTTAAAGTTCCGTTTGGAAACGTCCTACCGATCCTATCAATCATTGTGTGTGTTGTTTTAATGTTAAACATCACCCTACCAGCTTGGATTAGTTACTTTATCTGGCTCGGAATCGGCGTACTATTCTATCTCGGCTACTCAGTTCGTCATATTGATATCGATCAAGAACATGCTGGAGAAGCTGAATAGATTGATATAAAACAAATCCGTTCAATGAATTTTCGTTCATTGGACGGATTTTGTTTTGTTATACAAGATAATTTTATAAAGACATTTGAACCAAACTAAAGAATAATAAGGCTAGGCCAAATAATCCTAAAATAATATAAAAAATACAACCTACACATCCTGCTAAATCTTCCATGTTAACCCCTCCTGTTGTCTAATAGTTTTTGAAGCCTTAGTTATGTACCACATGAAGTTAGTTAATTTCTTCCTTCAAATGATTATCTATTTATTCCGTCACGATATCCTTCCTTATATCCTCGAAGATAGTATCTAGTATGTTGTGCGCTTTCATCGCTAGATAATGTTTGATGCTCAGTCGTCCCCTCTTTTTTATCTTGCTGACTAGCTTCAAAACCTGCATTATAGCCTCTAGTATATTCCTCATTATGACGATATCTAGCGTGATGGTTGATTAACATCGCCCAGATCCAAGGATTTGTAATAATACTTTGACGATAATAGTCATTGCGATATTTTTTCTTGGAAATCTGATTATTCAAAACATCATCTGTCTGCGATCCAGTAAATGTCGCTGTCGACCCTGTATTAGAGTAGCTGCTACTACGATAGCTCGACATACTATCATGATGACTATAGCTGTTATGATCAGAACTCATCTTATGGCTATAAGAATACTCTGATTTGCGAATTCGGTATCTTGGTGTTCTTCTCACACGTGGCGTATGATAACGATAGGTTCGAAATCTTGCTGCACTGACAGTAGTAGCTCCACAGGAAAGAATTGTTATTAATGCTAATAATGATATGGTTAGTTTTTTCATTTTATCACCAGCTTATTTTTAATCTCAAAAGCATCTTTAATTTCTCGTATATCTTTTTTATTTGCCTCAAAGAAAATTATTCTTTCTTGCATATCTTTAGGTATTGGGAGAGACTCAATCTCTCGTTTAAAGTCAACAGAATCTCTCTGTGGATACTTTTCCAAAATCTTCCTAATCATTTCTACTTTCTTACTTGATATATTTAATCTCTTTGATAACAATTTCTCTGTACGTTCGCTTCTTTGAAGGTTACCATAGCCAGATAACGTATCTATTGCACTTAAATTTCTTCTTATTCCATAAAAATACTTTCCTAATTTATCTTTATTAACTCTTTTATTTTCCCCATATATTGATTTAGATTTTTTACTTTTTCCATATATTAATTTAACTTTTTTGATTAACTTTTTCCTATGTACTTTAATTCTTTCTTCTTTTGACAGTATCCCTGTTTCTAATCCAGGTTTAACGACTTCATCTATAAATACAAGAAACTCCAAATTCTTGTTTAGAATTGTCTTATCAACCTTTAAAAAATCGTTTGAAAGCTTATTTCCTACATAATAATAATTTACCTTATACAAAAAATTTATGAATTCTTGTTTCCATAAATTAGATGAATTATGTATCTCACCATAATAAAACGTTGATTCTCTTGCCACTATCTTATCAAGAATATTTAATATATCCATAGTAGGTGTCTCTGTTTTTTTGTATATCTTAACTAATTCATTTAGAATCCCTCTAATCAAATCCTTTTGTTTTGATTTAGCTATAATTGACTCTAATTCGGGTTTTAAAACTTTAATATCCTCATCTAACTTTATATTTGTGTTATTTGAACTGTTATTAATCAAGAAGTCTATATCATACAATTCGATATTACTATCTTTCTTGTAGGAATAAACGTCATATTTAGAAATTATTTTTACTGCCTTAAAATACATATCTCGCATATTTTGCTGTTTAAATTCTATTATCTTTTCAGTAAGTTTCACTCTTAAAATTAAATATTCTAATAATAATTTTTTAACTTCATCGTCCTTCACTCGTTTGAATTTATCTAAAGAAGCTGATAAGGAATACCCTTGTTTTATACCTTCACCAGGAATATTTATCTTATGTCTCAACATAAAATATCTAACTATTTTATTTTCATCTTTATTCAATTTGGGTAAATTATTATATTTGCCTATCATTTTTGGATATTCTTCTTCAACAGTAGCAGGTAATATTATTTGCCCGTCACTAATCTTCTCTAAATTACTAACTAGTTTAGGATTTTTACTTCTATAACTATTTATCAGTTGTAGATACTCTTCTCTTACAATAGTATATTCATCATACTTTTTTCTTATTCTATTTATATTTCTATCAATTTCTTTGGCTGTACGTTTTGTTTGTTCATCTTGAGAATCTTGAATTGCATCTTTTCCGTATAATTCAACTTGAAGTACATTTAAATCAATTAAAATTTCTTCTTTGCGTAATAAGATATCTATTTCATCTTTTTCATACATACTATCTTTAATTTCATCTAAAATCCGAATAAATCCTTGCTTGAAGTTTTCATCTATCAGGAGATTCTTTAATCTAGTATTAGTTCTTTTTATGTAGTCTTCTCTTAGAATCTTTCCAGTCTTACCAATACTAAATAACATTATATTTTCTATACTTTGTTCTACTACATGACAACCAATTAAAGTCTTGCTTAACCATTTAGCATCACTTTTAGTATCTATAAATTCGGAAAAATCAATATATCGATTTAAAGTTTCTTTAAATAATAAATATTTATCATCAAAATTTTCATCATCTATAATCCTATACAATGTTATGTTTGCTTCTTTAGCTTTAAAATATTTTTTCATTAATCTACTTTCATCAACATGAAATAGTGGTAAGTTAGCATCTTTAAATTTTTTCAACTTGTAATTAAAGTCTTCTCCAAATTCTAACAGCAATTCCTTTTTAGAAACTACATTATATTCTTCTAAAGGGAATCTCTGTCCTTGACTATATTTTGTTAAGATTTCATCTCTAAAAATCATAACTTTATTTAATCTACTATGAATTTGTCTAGCTATATTTTGCGGAATCCCTGCATGTTGAGCAAAGTGTGTAACCCCTAATTTTAGCTCTTTACCACTACTTGATCTAAGTATATATTGATATCTTAAATTTTTACCACATCCACATTTTAATTTAGGAATATTCTTTCCTTGATTATTATCCATAGACCTTAAATTCCAAAATGCATCTTCTCGTATATCAGCAAGTTTCCAGTCATTTGCAATAACAAAATCTTTCGTTATCATTTCTGACTTTACCTTATACATCGTGAAATCAGATAAAATTTTAATTTGCTTGTACTTTAATTTAGATAGAATTCTTTGTCTTTTTTCATCTGTTAATGTATAAATCTCCATTCATAGCTCCCCTTCAGAAAATTATTTAAGTTTTGAAAAAGCACTGAACAATGTCCAGCACTTATCCTATTATCAGCTTCTTTTACATTTTTGATAATTGTTTAATTGTGTTATTCATAAAACCTAAAAATAACATATTTCTATTAATTAAAGCTGCCTCATTTTCTTTACTCAAATCAGATAAGGAGTTCCCAAAATAATTATAATTAATTTCAAATAATAAATTAATTAGTTCTTGTTTCCATTCGTCGTTAATTTGAATTCGATAATCACTTAAATAATTAACAATTTTATACTTCACCTTATCCCAATTAATTTCATCTTCAACTTTAAACATTGATTCAATTAAATCTTTTTTCCACTTAATATCTAGTTCATTTTGATACGTATCTAAGTACTTAGATTTTTTAGATTTTGCATTACTTTTAACTAGATATTTTTTACTTTGGTATTTATCCATTAAGTATTCAATCGATTCTTTAATAAATTCAAGATTATTACCTTGTTTTTTAGAAAGATGTAAGATCTTCATTATCTTGTTGTTGTAGTCACTAAATATCAATGCATATTCTTGGGATTTGTTGTTATTTGTACTTCTAAAAATATTCAAGTTATCTTTTAAAAGCGTTGATAATTCTTCAGGGTCTCCAGAACTTTTCTTTATCTTAGTTTTTACAATTTTACCATTCATTGAGATAATTTTTTCAAGTTCCCTAATATATGCAGAATTACTTTCAAGTTTATTGTAGTAGTATATGTATTTTTCTAACTTCAGTTTTAATACATAATATTCTATAAAAATTTTTCTACTTAATTTATTTAATTCAAATGTTTTTGAATCAATATTATTAAAATATAAATTTTGTTGGATTTTCCCACTACTATCCATAAATTTTTTCTTTCTCAAAAAATATTCTACTACTTGTTTTTCATTATCAGTTAGACTTAATTCTAATTCTTCAGCTTGTTGTTTAATACTTTCAAAGGTATCAAGATCCTCATTTTCTATAAATATATTTTCAGCAATCACCTGATGCAAAGGAGTTCTAATTTCATCAAATTCTGGCTCTCTCCAAATATTATGTGTTCTTTTCAGTCCAATCTCTAGTTCTTCCTTTATATTACTTAAAGATTTAAATTTAGTCTTAGCTAATTTTAAATTATGATTATTTTGAAGTTCTGCTAAGACATCAATTGGATTTACATTATTGCCAAATAATTCTTCTTGTAATTCATATATTTCGTTGATTAGTACTTCTATCTTTTTAATATACTCTTTGTATTGAATATTCTTGTCTATTTTATCGCTATATTCTTTGATTTCATCAACATCCGCTTTCATCAAAATCTCTTGAGGAAGATGATGTACTTGATAATTTTTACCATCAGTTTCTTTCCTTAATTCATTAAGTCTTTTAATCTTTTTTGCAAGATCAACATCTATAATGTATTTTTTTATTTCCGTTACTAATCCATTGATTAAATAAATACCTTGTAATCTATTTAATTTATTTTTATGATTTAATTTTTTAAATTGCTCTTTAGTCAATACTTCTGCTACTTGACTAAAACTAATTTTTTTAAGATCATTAGTTTCCTTACTCTTCATAAAATAATATTCAAGTAATAATCTATAATCATCAATTAACAATATATTTTTTTCATATATATGAAGTTGCTTGACATATTCATGCATGATTCTTCTACTGTCACTTGGAACATTATAAATTTTTTCACTAGCTACTTCCAAGTTATTTAACAAAGACTGTGGATATTTTGAAAATTTATCAACAAAATTTTCTAAAACTTGTTTTTCATTCTTAAGCCTTAGTATAGTCGTTGAATAATTATTATCATAATAAAGAACTTTTGTACTAATGTATCTATCCCTCTCTGCTGAATGAATATATCTATCGTCTAACATTCCCTTAGCTAGACCATTAATTTCATTAATTAGATTATTCATTGCATTTTTTCTAGCAGTAATCTCAATTTCAAATTTATAGATTTCTTTTATAAGTTCTGCCTTTAAAGATGCGTATTCTAGAATTTGTACTTGTTCACTTTCACTTTTTTAATCAAAATCATCTAATGTAAACTCTTGATAAAATCCTTGTTTTAATAAGTAATATCTTACTAGTGCATCTTTTTCAGGAAGTGTCACACTTCTACTTAAATCATCTTGGATTGCACTTGGATTGCGTTTAAGATTGCTTTCCTTTTCACTCAACCTCCTCTTTAAATTCTTTGGATAATAAATAATCTTTTTTTCTAACTTCAACTCTTCCAAATACTGCTTATAAAAGGCTATTTCTTCATCAATATTTTTGGTCAAATCTGGTTCAAAATATTGATTTCTCCCTGGAATAGTTTTACTTACATCATTAACCTCTTGAACAACACGCTTATATTCATTTATCCTTTTATCTTTAATCTCATTAAAGTCTTGAACTATACTCATAATTGTTGTACTTATTTTAACAGCCTCATCAATCCAAGTCTTACTATCTATTTGTTTTACCTTTCTAATCCGACTTAATTTCTGATTAAATGGATCAATATATTGTTTAGCTAGTTCTTTTTGTTTTGAAATTGGTATCACAGCAAAATCATCATTAATACTATTATTAATATTAGTAATTCTCTCTAAAGCATCGCTTAATGTTTCTTCTTTTCGAATTATATTTAAACTTCGATCTTTTTGAATAATTTCATTAATATAACGTTTTAAATGAATGTATTCTTGAATATTATTTCTAACTTTATCTTTATGACCAAATTGTTCTTCTTCATCAAGTTCATTTCGCCTATTGCTTAGATCTTTAAGAAGCTTATTATGATCCTTATGGAAAAGTGGTAAGTTAGCTCCCTTAAAATCTAATATCTTGCTTCGAAACTTCGGGCCCCATGACCTATCAGCATTAATTTCAATAATATCTTTATATATCCTATTCGGAAATCGCTCCTTATTTCTATAATCAGAAAGAATCTCATCTTGAAAAAGATTAATTCTTTTTCTACTATTATGAATTTCTTTGACTATTCGAATATCTATTCCTGCTCTATCAGATAAACAGGTTGATCCAAGTTCTTGTATGTGTCCAGTTTGTTTTGATTTAACGATATACTGATTTTTCAGTGGCTTTCCACATGCTGAACAAAAGAGCCTTGGCTGACTTACCCTCTCAGCAAGTTTCTTGTGAAAAAGTGGGTCATATTCTAAACCAACTAGATCCCAATTAATTCCCTTCCAAAAGTACTTTGTTAATAATTCTAATTTTACTATATCCAATACATATCTTTTAATAACTCTTATTTGTTTATCAGTCAGAGTATCAAATATTTTTTCCCTATCCTTTTCACTTAATACAACAACCATACGCAATCTCCTACAAAAAAGCTCCTACTCCTCAAAAACTAAGGAATAGGAGCTACTTCTTATTATTTTATCCAATTTGGAGTTTAGCCACTATCTCATTAACTATTCCTGAAATAGTATCTAAATCCACAACAAACCATTCTTTAGGTTTAATTTTTCTACCATTAGGGCCTAAAATATCAACATCTAATTGATATTGAGCTAAAGCATGATGAATTGCAGTTTCTAAACTTTCAGCCTTCAAATTAATAACTTTAAATTGCATGACTTCCTTTACAGGTGCATACAAATACGTGGATTCATTCTCAGCATTAGCAATTCTCTTCTCGTCACTTTCAGTAGTAAACCCTATTTTGTATAAATTTTTAATACTTGAAATTTGTGAATTGTTACTCAGTGATTTTAACACATAAATGTAACCTGTTACAATATCGTCACTTTCCAGTTTTCCTTCACTATCTAAACGATTAGTTACTATCATACCTTTAATATCGCTTTTCTTACTACTGCCATACAACGAAGCTGCTAAACCATTACGTAAAGGCATACTTTCAGTTCCATTTTCATATATAATATGCACTCTAGCATCTGTTTTCTTATAACGATCGTTGTTATTAGCATCAAAAGTATCGCCAATTGCGTCGATATAGATTAACTGCCCACGTAATACATAAAATCTATCTTCTTCAATTTCATAATTCTTAAATCTAACTAACTTTCTTCTCCCACTAGCTAAGTCAGCTTGAATCTTCTTAAACATTCTTTCATAAGGAGCAAAGTTAGCCATTTTCTTTGGCCTAGCTCTATTTGAAGTAGAAACTGTTATTTTACGTTTGAGCTTACTTGTATCATGTAACTTATTTTCTAAGTCTTTATCTATATCTAATTCATCAAATATTCCCAAATCATCATTCAAGATATCATCTAACGTATCGTACTTTTTATTTAAATCTATCTTATTTTTTAACGTCTCATATTCAGGTATTACTTCTTTTATTAATAGATGTTCCGGATCATATTCAGCTAACTCATCGTCGCTATATCTTTTCTTAATTCCCTTTAACCGGCTATAAAGTTTTCTTTCATTACTACCATATTCAGCAGCTACAGGTTCATGTCCATTTTCTTTAACCCACTCTACAATTTCTATGAATTTTTTAATATCTGGATCAACATTCGAGATCTTTTTACTCTTTTTATTAGTTTCTAATCTATCCAAAATTTCATTTAACTGGGGATCATCTAAAATCTCATCTATACTCTTAGGCATTTTCTAAACGTTCCTTTTCTTCCTTCATAGTTTTTAACTTAATCAATGCATATGCATACTTTCTTTCCATTTCATCATCAGAACTTTTATCTGGTAATTTTCCATCATTTTCTGAAATAAACTTCAAAATTTTAGGATATATTAATCTTAATTCATCTTCACTAAAATCATATTTCTTAGAATCTATCTCTCTTTGCAAGATACGCAAAGTACTACTATCGATATTAGTAGACATAATTTCGTATGCTCTCTGAAATGGATTGATCTTATCAATCATATTAATATCTAATTTTTCTACATCAATCAACCTATTTGCCATACTTAAAAATTTATTATTATCGCCATTTTCACCCTTAGAAGTCTTGTTTTGACTTTGACTAACCACCATATCAGCCACTAAATGTTGCCTTACAGATTCAAGTTCCTCATCATCCAAGTCTAATTCTTGTTGCATAATTACTTTAGGAATAAGCACTTTATTTACGTATTCTGTATCTTCTTGAGTCGCAATAGCTTGTTGAACTTGTCTATCTTGTAAAATAGCTGCTTTTAAATCAGGTAGGTCATTTTCAATGATATCCTTAGCCTTTTGAGTTGGTGGTTCTTTTAAACCTTTAATAAATACTACATCATCATTATTTTTATCTGTAGTGTCAATCTTACTTCCCTTAGACTTTAATTTTATTTCAGGTGATAAAACTTGTTCCATCAATAATGAAGCAGTAATAGCTTTAATAATCGTATTTACTGCGTAAGTAACATCTTCATTGTCTGCATCAGGTTGTGAAATCAGGTTAACAAATTGTGAATGTGTCTTATTTTTACTATCACGAGTAACACGACCTATGATTTGTACAATTTCTGTCAATGATCCTCGATATCCAATAGTTAAGGCATATTCAGCCCATGGCCAGTCGAAACCTTCTTTTGCCATACCAAGAGCAATAATAATATCTAAATCATCAGCATCTTTGATTTTTCTTAAAGTTGCCTGGATCTTTTCACGACCATCTTCATTAACTAAATCCGCTACTTTCAAAATCTTTCCATCACTTTTTCGTCTAACAAAGTAGATGCCTGTTTCCTCATCTTTCTTTTCAATTTCACCAATTGCATCAAAAATATGATCAACTTCATCATATTTATCTTTAGTTGATTCAGCAGAATTAACATTGGGAATATGGATTATCATTTTCTTATCTAAATCCATCGCTTCTCCAATTGCATCTGTATAGCGACCTTGATAGAATTTATAATCTATTCCAAATGATTTCAAATACTTGTATCCATCTAATTGTTCATAATATGAATAATTAACCTTATCAAATTCACGCTCATCTTCTTCTGTTAAAATTGGTGCAGAATCCCCTCTAAAATATGAACCAGTCATTGCTAAAATGTGTGCATTGGAATTATGCATAATATTTTTTAATGCACCACCTAAAACAGAATTATCCTCTGCTGATACATGATGAAATTCATCAATCGCAATTAGAGTATTGTCGAACTTTTTATCACTATCAATTTTTTGATAAGCATTTCGTAACGTTGAGTGAGTACAAATAGCGACTTTAGCCTCTGTATCTTCCATAAACTTAATTAGTCTTTGTACTTTACTGTCACTAGTTCCGGCAGATGTTAAATCATAATATGGATTGATTATCCAATCTTCATAAAAACCATATTTAGCCAATTCTGTATTTTTAAACGAACTTCCAATCGAACGTTCTGGAACAGCTACAATTACTTTCTTAATCCCTTGATTAGCTAACTTATCCAAAGCAACAAACATTAGAGCACGTGATTTACCAGAAGCAGGTGGAGCTTTGACTAATAAATATTTAGAATTTCGCTTCGCATATACTCTTTCTTGCATCTGACGCATGCCTAACTTGTTAGTAACCGTACTTTTTCCAGTTGTATGATAGTTTACTTCTATGTTATTACTCATAATTTTTTACCCCTTTTTATTTACCATTTCACTATACATGTTTAATAACAAAGCCAAACGTTCATTATCATCTTTAAAATCAGTTGACTTATACGCTCTATCGACAACCTTGTCTAGTTCTTTATGTGCTTCTAATAATCTTGGATTCATTGGTTTAGGATTCTTAGCAGCTAATGGTGAACCATACAATTCAGCTAAAGTTCCACCTTCTTCTTCTCGGATATCCAAAATATTTCCAATTAATTCTTCAATTTCATTCTTACGACGTGTAGAAAGTTCTGGGACTGGGAAAGTGTTGTAGACTAAACTGGCTGAATATCTATAATCTGTTTTCAATTTACCACCAATAATTTTCAACCATAGCATATGCATTCGCGATTCTATTAATCCTAATAAATATATTGGTGCATCATATACCGCATTAGCAGAATCCGGTACAACAGTTTGATTATCCACAAAAGTTGCAGGTATGTAATATCTATTTTCGGAACTATGCCGAGGAATTATCAAAGTACGTTGTTCACCTATTCGCTGTTCTCTATATCTCCAAGATGTAGTGGCTAATTTGTTTGTTCCCTTATCTTTAGAACTAGTTCTATGTTTTTTTACAATGTTCACTCTTTCTCGTACTATTGGATTTTTATTATAATTTAAGTAATCCTCCTTTGAGGTAAACCATAAACAATAATTTAATCCACCATTCAATAATTCTTTAGCTCCTATAACTTTCTTAAATTTCCTTTTCAATTCTGGATATTTTTTTATACAATCCCGATATTCTGATAAAGTAAATTTCAATCCACCATTATCATTCTGCATGTTTCCTAACTGCATCTGCGGAAGACTATTTATAGGAGCTGCCGCTCTTTGAACTATAACAGTTGTGCCTGAAGTTAAATATGGAGTAATATTACTTACATCAATTTTCATAGAATCTTTAAAAATATATTTTTGTGAATCAAAATTAGTTGTCAACCCAATTATTACGACTTTAACTGCTGCATTTGATTTTGCGTTATTCCCCCAATTAAACGAAGTATAGGCGAAATTTATATATACATGACAACTAAAAATATAATCCCATAAAACACTAACTTGTTCACCTTCACAAATTGAATTTGTTGAAACGAACCCGATATTAGCCTTGCAACCAGATATAAAATCTGCTCCTTTAATAAACCATCCAGCAATATAATCTAGTGATTTATATTTTTTTAATTCATGACTAGCAATCTTAAGATCTTCTTTCTGAAATTTATTTTGTCTCTTCGATCCTAAATATGGTGGATTACCAAACAAGTAAACTTCATCATCTTTTTCATGTGGTAAAATTTCATTCCAATCAAGTCTTAGAGCATTGCCACATCTAATATCGCCAACTTTATGTAAAGGCAAAGTTTCACGCAAATAATCACCATAACGTCGTTTTAATTCCAAGTTCATTTGATGATCTGCAATATACAAAGATAGTCTAGTTACATCAACTGCAAAGTCTTCAATCTCAATACCATAAAATTGTCCTAAATCAATAGTTGGTACATACATAGTACTATTGTTTAGCTTACCTAATTCCTCAAAGATATCCATTTCTAAACGTCTAAGTTCTTTATATGTAATAATCAAAAAATTACCTGAACCACATGCTGGGTCCATGAATTTCATCTTACGCATACGTTCCAATAAATTATTTAACTTAGTTTCATTTCCTTTTGCTTTTTCAAACTCTGCACGTAAATCATCTAAAAATAATGGATTGATTACTTTCATGATATTAGGTACAGAAGTGTAGTGCATCCCCAAATGACTACGTTTATCTTCACTAGCAACTGCTTGTAACATTGAACCTAAAATGTCAGGATTTACCTTATCCCAACCAATTAGCTCTCCCGCTTCTATGATTAGGTTTCTTGACTTCTTTGAAAAGACAACGAGCGCATATCCAGACATGGACTAAATTTATTTTTAATTCGATTACTCTTTTGCTTATTTGCAGAAGATACAGGAGTGTTTGAAAAAGATATTTTTACTAATACAATTAAAAGCATGACAAAAGAAGACGGCAGTGATTTAAACTGCCGAATTCAAGAATTATTCGAATTTTTAGATACCAAAATTAGGCCGGAAGATACACCTGCATGGCTGAGAAAATTTCCTTACGTCAACGGACAGCTATTTACTGAACAACATACAAACGTTGTCTTTTAACAATGTATCATACAACTTAGCAAATTTCTCAGCAGCTTTTAAATCAGCCGGATTTTCCCTTTCAAAATCAGCTTTTTCAATACCGTTCCAAGCCAAGAAAAATTCAAAGTTTCTTTGTAACTTCTTAAAATCAATGTCTATTGTTTCTTGAGTTTTTGTGTCCCTTGCAATTAAGTTTTTAAAGTCAGTTACCATAATGTATCTTGGATTTACATTTTGTTGAGATATTTTACTAACCAAGTCAGTAAAAGCTTGTAATGTATCTCCTGAAACTTGTTTAAAATATAATTTATTTTTTAAATGGTATTCACCAGGCACCTTAGATAAATTATTAGTCCCCTTGCGTAATTTAGTAATTGTAGATTTTGCAATCTTGCTATAAACACTTAAGAATTCAAAGATAAATTCTTCTTTGTCTAAATTCTCTACAATGTCCTTTATTTTATCTTCATACTCCGTAATAGCCATACTTTCTCCTCCGACTGTGCATCTAAATTAATAGTATCTTTTTTATAGTAAAATTATATCATGCTGCTAATTTTTTTATTATTCTCTTCCTATCTTTTACCGGTATCAATTCGGGATTTTCTACTATATAGTTAATATATTCAATAGTTTCTTTCTTAACTTCTTCTCTAGTCATGATATCCAAAATTCTAACTCCACCCATCGCATTGAAATACTTGTTAACTGTAGCATAGGTCTCTTTTCTATTTATAACCTTATCCCTAGACAGATAAATTCCCTCTATAATTCCTAAAGCTATTTCCTTATTATTAGTTAACTTACTCGAGAAAAAACTAATTGATTTCCCGGACCCATCATTCTCGAAGAAAAATTCCATTAACCAATATGGATTTTGCTTATTTTTTTCATCATAAGTTCGATATCCCATCCACCAATAACGTGAAATTCTTTGGATTAATTGTGCTCTAATATTGGAACCATTGTAAAAGATTGCATTCTTAATCTTTTGATCAAAATCTTTGTAATTTACTACGGTTTTTAAGTAATCCAATAGATAATCTAAATAAATCGTATTTATCATTGTGAACCATAATTCTTCTCTAGTTGCTTGAACATTAGTTAAAGATCTCAATGGTTCATAAAATCTCTTTATATTATAAATATATATTTCACTGTTGGGTAATGTGTTACTTAGTTCCTGATAATCAAATTCTAGACCTGTATCATATACAAAATCATTATTGAATAATTCTTGAATACCTTTTTTATCTAAATTACGATATAAATCTATATATTTAGTATCAAAATCACGCTTTACTTCTTCTAAAAATTCCTCATCACATGTTTTAATCTTCACTTTCAATAACTCCCCTGATTTCTTCAAATGATCTTTCTAATGGATTATCTAAAATTCTCTGTGCTAACTCTAGAGCTGAAATATCTTGTCTCATTAAATCACTAATATCCATATCTAAACTCTTTATTTTTCTTTCAATTACCATATACCATTTTTGTCCATCGATATCACTGCTATTATTTATGACAATATAGTTAAGCAATTGTGTCAATGCAGGTAGTATAACCATTGTTAAAATAACTTCTTGCATACTTTGATATTTTACATATTGTTGATATTGTTTTTCTGGAAGGTTAATATATACAATTTCTCCGTCCGGATTGACAATCATATAATCTGTATTAGACTTTGCCACTTTCATAATTGAAGTAACACTCTTAAAACTATCTGAATCTTCAATATTTATATTAGTAGTAAATGCAACTGCTAAAGGATCACCAATATTTAGGGTAGGAAAAATATAATCACTTCCATAAAGTTCACTATTAACAGACTTGCTCATATATCCGTCAATTTCTTCCTTAGCAAGCAATAAACCCGTAATTTCAACTTTTTGTCGCATATAGTCAGTATCTATTTCTAAGTCGAAGGTATTCTTTCCTTTTTCAACTGCATATAATTTTCTAAAAGCAGCTCTTGGATTTTCAACATGTAAATAAAAGCCAGCTTTACCTTGTTTGACTAATTTCTCCAAATCCCCATCATGCAAAATAAAATTACAATGTATTTGTGCTTTCTTAAAAGTAGTTGCTGGGCTACTTGTAAATTCAACATCAAATATTGATGTATTAACATAATCTTCATCATCAATGGATAATACTGGATAAGGATAAATACTATTAACGATCCGCATAAATTTCTACCTCCAACTTCAAACGTGTATTTCGATTCAATTTAATTGTTATAGGTTGCCAAGCATCTGCATTTAAAGAATTAATATATATACTTGAATATTTGACATCTAACAATTTACTATGATATTTTGCTTGTTTTAATTGAACCATATCTTTTGAACCAGAATCTCCTATAACATCAACTGTTATCTTAACGTTATATAGCTTTTGTTCAGGTTTTATCATCAATCTATAGCGACCACTAACATAATCAATTTCAGTACAACGATATTTTACCGTAGATACCCTTCTACGACGATTTCCGTTTCTAATAAACATATCATTATCATCACTAGGTCCATGTGTACCAGGTCTATCTCCATATCCAAAATTATTCCCTAATCCTAGTCCACCTTTATGACCTCTACCATCATATGCAGTACCATAACTATCTCCTTCTCCAACACCGCCTTTAGTTACGCCATCTTCAATATCACCACCAGAATCTCTAGAATATTCTCTAACTACTAAAGTATCAGACTTCTTTTTAGAATCTTCAATTTCAATTTTAGCGCCATGTCCTTTTTGCTTAACTTTATTCTTACTTAGTCTAATCGAATTTATATCCTCTGGAAGGAAATCACTAACCCCATATGCATCAACTTCATCAGCTACTTTTTCAGTATATGTATCTTTGATAGTTTCCTTTATGAATCTATTCATATCTTTCAAGAATCTTCCATCTTTTTTAGGTGTTTCAGATCTATCCTTGGACCAATCATTATGATTAGGATTTTCTAGTTGTTTAAGTATTCCATTGATATTTTTCCCATGAGCATAGAATATTCCAGAAAATTTAATAATAGAACTGATTCTATTTAGATCTTTAATCTTCATACCTGCATTTCTTGTCATTAATACTCTACGATTTACATCGCCCTTATTTGAGGTATAAAGTATTGCTTCCCCATCTTTAATACCATATTTTTTGAATCCAGTTAAATTAAATTCTTTATGATCTTCATCTTGTAAAACATCATAATAACCTGGTAAATACTCATATTTCCTTAGTAATTTCTTATCATTACGAATTTCCTCAATAATCTTGTTCATCTTACTGTAGTCAAGCATATATTTATTATCAATAACTACTTCTAATTTATTAGTATAGAAAGAAAATAAGAAGTTATTTGCTAAAGAATATGTTATTTCTTTAGTCCAGTTCTCCATCAATTCTTGATTAAAACCAATAATATAGATATCTGTTCCCTTTTCAGTTCTAGATATTTCTCCTCCTAATCCAAAATCTTTTGAAATTGGTTCCTTACTCCCATTTTTCCCATAATATCCTGTACCTTGAGTAATTATAGTTTCCCCATTAAGTTTATCTTTATAAGATACAAACTTCATTACACCAATGGACTGAATACCTTCATCAGCCAAAGTACTATATAGTACCATTCGTAAATCACTAACAGCAAATGGTGCCCCTTTACCAATACCAAATGATCCAGCTGATGATGAATCTTTCTTTACAGATGAACCAACTTGTTCAATTAATGACTTCCAGTTTTCTTTTCGTAAACCAGTAGTGTTATAATCACTAATTTTTAAAACATTAACAAATTTATTTTTCAAAATTCTGTCCATTTTTCTTAACATAGACATTGTTTTTTGTTCATTAGGCCATTGTTTCATTGCCTTATCTATAATTTCATATCTTAACTCCAAATATCCTGGAATATTTTCAGCTTTAACCTTGAAACTTGTAAACTCTACTCGAACTGGCTTACTACTACCTTCTATTCCAGCATCTAGAGAATTTTGACAAATTTCTCTGGCCAAGGAATCTAAAGGATTATCTTTAAACATTTCTAAACTCGCATTAGATCCAGATTCCATTTGTAAGTCTTTACCACCTGGAAAATACCACTCACTATTTTTAGAATGACTTTTATTAAATAACTTCATCTTCTTTTTTCCCCTTTTTCTCCAATTTTCCATTCTAGACACAGGACCAATTTTCTAATTTATGCAAAAATTTAGTTTTTAATCTAAGAAATCTACTATTTGCACAAATTTTCTAATTTCTCCTATATCTAAATTGGCAAATTCAAGAATTTACTTATTAATATTTTTGAGTTCCATTTTTAACTCTCTAATTTCTTCTTTCATTGAAAACTGGACTTCTAGAGTTCCTAATAGCAGCGTCATTATCATTGTGGGTAACATCACCCCTGCCAGTATTAACACTAATTTTTTAACCATTTTTTCTAGTTTAATCATTCTTATCCCCTTTGTTTTCTAATCAATCTCCACCAAACCTAAGTCTTTCATCAAACTCTCCAATGTTGCATCAGTTTGATCTAGCTTTTCATCTAACTTTTCAAGATTCTTTATTTCTTCTTGATAATCCAATTTCTCTTTAAATTTATACTGATTTACATAACGTGCTACTGATAGGTTAAAGTCATTTTTCTCAATTTCTTCATAGCTCGCTACATGTGAGAATCCTTTTTCTTCTTTCTTTTCATTAAAAATATCTACAATTTTATCGACATTGGCTTCTGTTAGAATATTTTCCAAGCCTTTCTTCTCATACTCTTGGCTTGCATTAATAAAGAAGACATCTTTATCTTCTGATGATTTTCTAAGCACTAATAAGCAAGTTGCGATTGTAGTTGAAATTTTTGTATTCCCTGGCAACTGGATTACCGCCCTAATCTTTCCATCTTCTAGAAGTTTACGTCTAATATTGTATTCTTTGGCTCCTCTAAACAGCGTACCTTGAACAACTGACACAACCATCATGCCATTGTCTGATAATTTATCTATTCCATCTAAAATGAATCCCCAATCAGCTTTGTTAGGCATCTCACCATAATCTCGGTAACGTCTATCTTGACTTAAATTTCTATCAACATTCCATTTCATATTTATAGGTGGATCAGACACTACTATATCAACCTTGCCAAATTCCCAGTTATTAGCCAATGTATTTTCATTCTTAAATTCAAATTTATCATCATCTACATCATTAACTATTGCGTTCATAATGGCTGTCTTTATCGCTTGAGTACTGATATCTTGACCATAATATCTATTCTCTTTGAGTGCAGCTTGATTTATGCCTAATAATAAACTCGCAGTTCCTAAAGCTGGATCATAAATTGATACTCCTTCTTTTTTACTTCCAACTAACTTAGTAATCAACTTACGGATATTTTTCGAAGTATAATCGTAATTATCTTTAGCGCCACTGCTCCGCTTAATTATTTCTAAATTTTCTTCAAAACTTACTTCATTACGTGAATCTACCTTTTCAAAAGCAGTTTCGCTCGGTAAACTTGAAGTACTTCCCCTAACATCTTGGAAGATATTTTTTAATTTTGGATTTTTTTCTTCTATATTATATAGGGATTTTACGAGTTCAACATATTCAAATTTATTGGCCTTATACATTTGGTAATGATGATAATATGTATCTTGTGGCGCTATTACGAATTGAGCATCCTGAACAGTCTCCCTACTTTCTTCATATTTTTTCTGTACTTCTAAAATGCTGCCATCTTTATCAAATTTTCGTAAAACTTTTTGTGAGATTGATTGATAAAATGCCATTAACACATAAAAGTCATGAATGTTGATATAGATATCTTTAGCTGCTAATCTTTCTTCTAAATCCTTATCCATATTAAACCGCCTCTCTGTTGTTTAAATCTTTTTCCCCTAACATTTGTAAGTATAGATCTCTTTCTAACTCCGCTTTCTCCATAGCTAATGTATACTTCTTCATAATTTGCTTGTAAGCTTCCCCTATCTTCTTTTGATTAGCTATTTCTGGCAAATTAATTTCTAAATCTTCAAGATTTGCTTTGGTTAATTTTCTAATAACAGACCCATCCATAATGGCTGCTTCTTGGTACCTAATATATTCTGACTTATTTAATAAGTAGCATAAATACCATGAATCCAACACATTTTCATCAAGGATATTTAATCGAAGAAAAATTTGATTAAGCATCTTACCAGCATTTTTAGAATGAACAACACTTGCTAGATTACTTACAGTATTTATCACAACATCTCCCCTTGCTGTAATACTTTTACCACTAGCTTTATCATGTTGGTAATCTTCACCATGCCCCAAGTCATAGTTAACATCTTCTATGGTATATAGCGTATAATTTTGATCCTTTACGCGAACTGAATTAATTCCACTTTCGATTTTTACCAATTCGTTTAACTTCATAAAATTTTCAACTCCTTATTTATTTTATATTTTTGTAATTAAGTCATATTACATATCACAATTTTATTATATCTCACTTTTCTAAAAATTCAACAATTTTTTGGTAATTTCATTATATTACTTGAAAATAATTTTGGAGGTCCACAATATTCAATCAAAAATAGATTACTGATATATTTAATTCAGCTAAATAATTAGAGAGGTGATGGCTAGTGCCAAGAAAAAGTACAAAATTGTTCCATAAATACTATAAAGAATGGATTGAACTATATAAGAAAGATGCAGTACGTCATGCGACTCTATTAAAATACGAGCTCGCTCACAAACATGTTAAAGAACTTTGTCCTGATTTACATTTACACCAACTTGACCGTAAAAGTTATCAATTACTTTTAAATAAATTTGCTGAAAATCATGCGCACGAAACAACACTTGATTTCCATCATCATTTAAAAACATGCCTTGTAGATGCATATGAAGATGGAATTATTAGAATTAACCCTACAAGAAAAGCTATTATTAAAGGAAATCAAAAAAGAAAGAAAAAGAAGAAATTTTTAAATATGGATGAACTACAGGCTTTATTATCTGAATTGAACTTGTCTTCTGAAGTAAATTGGGATTGGTTTATCTATCTAATTAGCAAAACTGGTCTGAGATTTGCCGAAGCGTTGGCCCTAACACCTGCTGACTTTGACTATGAAAATCAACAAATAAACATTAATAAATCTTGGAACTACAAGTTCAAAGATTATGGCTTTCAACCCACCAAAAATAAAAGCTCTAATCGTAAAATTTTCGTTGATGATAGTACTTTAAAAGCTTTCAAAAAATTGATAAAAGAAAAAGACCCCGATCAACCTATTTTCGTTAATCAGGATCAAAAAATTTTCAACTCTACCGTCAACAGCAGACTGGCAACCTTATGTCGGCATGCCAATATTCCTACAATCTCTATTCATGGATTAAGACACACGCATGCATCGCTACTACTATTTCAGGGTGTATCAGTCCTTAGTGTGTCACGAAGATTGGGACACGCTAATGTTACGACTACTCAAGAAACATATCTACATATCATTAAAGAACTTGAAACTAAAGATAATCGGAAAATTTTGAAACATTTGAAAGAATTGTAGAATTATACGTAGTTGTATTTATCATTTTACGTATTCTAATAACTAGCAATTTAAATGACTGGAAACCACTGCCATTTATTTTTGTTAAAAATTCTTTTTAAAGAAATGGAGGGCTGTTTTTGCCTTCCATTTTTTTATATTTAATTATAGACTATTCATCTCTCTTTAAAAGTCTCATGTATGGAACTTCAGGATTTTGACTATCATCTGAAATAACTTCTGGATCGACAGGTCTTTCTATTGAAGACATGACTTCTCCCAAAAGATCTAGCTCTTCATCACTTAAATCATTTAATGCATCAAGTAAACTATCTTCCATCGAATGATCCTCGTTATCACCTGTGATAATGCTTAATTCCTCCAGTATATCTTTTACTTTTTTACCATCATTCTTCTTAACCGCACCAGTTTTTTGCAAGAAATTAAATAATTCCGTCATAATCGCGATATACTCTGTAATACCAGTTTCGCCAATACTAATTTTATAAGTATATAATTCAGCTGCATTTGTTATAACTGTTTGTATTTTGTCTTTTAGGAGATACTTGTTTAGGTAATCCTCCAATATTTCCTTTTGCTGACTAATTGGAGGCATGCTTGTGAAATTTTTTTCTGATTTTACAAAGTTCAAATATTGATCAATCATCTTATTATTATTTTCTATAAGTTTACTCTCCACTCTTTCGTATTTTTCATCATCCTTACTTAAATCTGCATACTTGTCCCAATTTTCAAAGTATCTAAAATTACGTTCCAATGTAACATAGCTGTATTTTTTATTTGCTTTTCCAAGTTTGATTTGATAATAATCATTTAGCTTATTTTCATCAATTTGGTTGCGAAAAGATAAATATCCGCTTATCTCAAGGAAACACTCGATTTTTTCATTTTCCGACATTCCTGGGGTATAAAATCGCGAATCAAGATAATTACTAATAAAATCCAGGTCATCATCAGACAAGTTCACCTTAACATTCTTTCTTGTTTTGATCTTCATAACATTACCATTAAATAATGCATTTTCATATAAAACCATTTGTTGTTGTGGAATAATATCAATCTGCTCTAATGCATCTACTACAATTGGAATTGAAAATTTTGCCATTTCTTCATCAAAAATTGCATATGTAGCCATATCTTCTTGCGCTAATACGTAAAGATCTACTTCATTTACTTTGATACTGTCTAATTTCCAGTCTGCAAATTTTGCATCTTTCACTGCTTTAAATCCATTCTTCCTAAGTATCCAATTAATATCATTTTTATCCCAAATTTTATCTGCTATCTTCTTATTTTCATTTGTGGTGATTATATTCATGTTTCCACAACCTTTCTTTGCTACCTAATGTAATTATAAACTATTTATGATATTTCAACGTATAATGTTTGCGTTTTCGATCATTTAACAATATAGATACTGACAGTATGATATAATTAATTAACTAATTTTTATTAAAGGGGTTGTCAAATCATGTTAGTTATGACCTTAATGTACAGTCTCTTAGCTATCATAATTTTTGTATGTAAGTCGATATTTTTAAGAAATAAAAAGCAAACATTAATATCATTAAGTATTTTATTACTAGAAATATTATTAATTTTTATTTTTATATATTTCTTACTCCCATCGAGAAACTTACTCTCATTGTTACTAGGAAATGCCATTTTCGGTGGAATTTTCTTAATTTTAAATCTATTTATTGGAAATTTTGATGATGATATTCGCCGAGGAAAATTATGGGTTAATAAATCTTTTTCAATTGGATTATCAGTAGTTATGATTACACTTTTGATAGCAGTTGGCGGTGAACTACATTCAATACTATCAGTTAAGCCAACTTATAATTCAATTTCAGTCAAAAAAGTCAGTTCCAAACAAGCTCCAACATTTAAACGTGGTGAGACTCCTGTAGCCTTAGCACCTAAAACTGTTTTGAATCGAGTAAGAAAAGCAGTTTCTGATTTACCAAATAGTCAGTACTACAAAATTGCCGGAACTGTGCAAGCACAATATATTCATGGTAAAGCAGTCTATATTATCCCCGTTGAATACCAAGGATTCTTTGCGATGATGAAAGCAAAAAATATTCCTGGATATTTTATGATTGATGCAACTAGTCAAAATGCGACACCAAAATTTATCAAAAAACCGTACAAATATACTACAAGTGCCTATTTCAAAAGAGATGCCGAAAGACAACTATATCGAAATAATCCACAATGGTTGAAATTAGGTGATGGCGGCGCACAGCTAGAAATTGACAATAATGGAAATCCTTATTGGGTAGAAACAGTCTATAAATCCGAATTTCTAAGCCACAGAATTAACTACAAAAAACTAAGAGTCATTGTTATGGATGCTGTTACAGGAAAAACTAAAACATACAAATTATCTAATTTGCCAAAATTTGTCGATGAAGGTATCACTTCAGATGTTGCAGCAGAAATAAACAGTAATTATGGTAGTTACAAGCACGGATTTTGGAATCGTTTCTTGGGTAAAACAGATATGGAAGAACCAACTAATAATGGCCCAGAAGACGGCGTAACTTCAATATTCAATGAAAATGGAACCATTAGCTATTTCACAGACTTTACTAACCCTAATACTAAATCTGATTCCGCTTTAGGGTACTCCATGATTAATGCTCGTACAGGTGAATTAACTTATTACAAAACTAATGGAATCATGGATAGTTCTGGTGCAAAGAGTAACGCTAACCAAAATTACAAAGCTCAACAATGGACAGCTAACATGCCTATCCTATATAACGTTGATGGACGACCAACATGGATCATGACTATTTTAGATAAAACACACGCAATCAGAGGATATTATTATCTCGATGCTGAAGATCAATCTATTTACGGAACAGGCTCCTCCCCAATTAGTGCCCTAGATGATTTTAGACAAGCATTAGTAAACAGTGGAGCTAAAGCATCAAATACACCTAATAGTAACCTAAAGCAGATTACAGGAACAGTAGATAGAGTAGCAATAGTATCCAATAAAAACAAAGTAATGTTTACTCTCAAAGATAGTCAAGTTGTTTACACCATCGATACTGATGATTTTGCCAAAGCTAACTTGCTTAGAAGTGGTGACAACATCAGTTTCAAAGCTAACGTTGTTAATGGACAAAGTATTGGGAACGTAACAAAATTTACCAACCATAACTTGAAGTAATTATAAATACTACACTTAGCCTCAATTTATATTGGGGCTTTTTTGTACTTGTAAATATGTTTGTTCCTGGCATCATATATGAATAATACCTATCAGGGAAAACTACTAAAGATTCAACTTGCATCTTCCATAGGATAATAGAGAATATATAAGTAATATATTCCATAACTAAAACCAGCCAACTTCTGTATCTTTAAATTTAGGCATATTTCCAGACTTATATGGATCGTAATTATTAATGTTGCAGCCAAATTCCTTAAGAAACTTTATTTTATTATCATCTGTCCATTCTATTAGAGACATTCCGTCAAACGCTGTAGCCTCTTCTGCTTCCATTTGACATTCAAAGTACCATTCAACTATTGTTTAATTTTCCTTGTGAAAAAATTGCTTAATATCCCATTTAAGAACAGTTCCACGACTATTCCACTCATCAAACCAAAGTTTAATTTTTTTAGAACTATTATATCTCGGCCCCCAACTTTCAATATATGTAGCATTATTCGAAAATATCTTAAAAATTCCTAGATCTTTCTTTTGTAACCACATTTCAAACCATAAACTGATTATTTCTTCTCTTTTGTTCATAGTCATACCTCTTTATTTTGTTGTATATTTTTTATTTATCCTTCAGCCATTCTAATAATTCTCTATTCTCTTTAATACCTTGATCTATAAGTTTTGACACACTTGAAGAAACTTCTTCTTTTTTCAGGAAAGTAGTAGCCTTTTTAGTTTTTAATTCTAGTTCTTCAGTATTAAATTCTTCCATTATTATTACCTTGTGCTTACATTTTAATATTATACAATTATGCAGTAAACTAAAAGACATCCCATACATTTCTGTATGAGATGCCTTCAGAGTTAATGTTATAAGTTAAATAAATATTAATTTTTTAACTATTTACTTACCAAACCATCACTCAATTTTCCTTTAGACATGTATCCATCTATTAGTCCTAACTTCTTAAAGACTGCTTGCTTATATGCAATTTCTGCATTCCATTCTACTGTTTCTAAAATACATGTAGCATGATGTAAATCATTGGTTGTAATTAAAACACCATGACTATTTAAAAGGAAGATATTATTGGCAGCTTTGTCACCTAATTTTACTAATTCATCATGTACTTGATCTGCTAATTCTTTTGAACACGCAGGTTTATAAGGCAAGCATTTAATTGTACCTAAATCTAAATCGTGTGAAGTGGCTTCAGTAACATTAGGCATATCTTCACCTATTGTTGCCCAAAACATTGATGCAGGTGTATGAGAATGATATACAACTTTTATATTTTCATTTGCTTCATATGCTTCTCTATGCATATTAATTTCCCTTGTCAATCTTCCTGAACCATCAATTTGTTCTCCAGTCTCCAGATCTACCACTAAAATTTGAGCTGGAGATAATTCTCCATACCAAGCTTCAGACATATATGTTGGAGTTATGATTAAATATTCTCTATCTTTTTCAATATGAACATGACCATAGTCTAAACTTTGATCAGCTACAATCTTTTGCGAGATATTTCCACCTGCTACGTTTGTCATTTTTCTATCAAACATCTTTTTAGCTACTTTTGCTAAATCTCTCCGTTGCTCTTCGAAAACAAAACTTTCTGTCATTTTGAATACTTCCTTCCAACTTTTCGTAATTCTAGGATCTCTTGTTTTCTTTTTTCTCTCTTGATTTTTTGTTTTCTATCAAACTCCTCAAACAATTGATCGTATCCTTTGAAATAAATTACTCCAGCAATACCTCCAACAACTATTAGTAAAATAACATTATTACTAATAATTGCTTGTAAAAATATAAGTAAGTCTATAAATAAAAGTGTTAACCAGAATAATCTACTTTTCATTTTTTTCACCTTTTTCTATTTCCAAAATTCATTCCATCAAAATCATCTAATGAGATATTCTTGTAATCGTCTTCATTATTTTGTGCTACTTTTTTAGTATTACTAAAATTAGCACCATTAAAATCGTCTAAATTAATATCTTTATAATCATTTTGTTCAACAGTTACTTGCTTATTTTCATCACTACTGTTTCCAACGTTTGGAATAGCTACTTGATATCTTTGACTAGGTAATGGAATTTTCTTTTGATCTAAATATAACCAAATGAATCCTAATACCCAAATAACTACTGCTAATATTGCCCACCATTTACCTGTGAAAGCTTGACCAAAGAATAATCTAAAATCTGGGCCTTCAAATGTAGACCATGATAATTGTTGACCAGCTGGAACTTTGAAACTATTAGTTGAACGCGCCAATTTAGTTATCATTGGAGCAAAGTATGTGCCACCATATAAGAAAATAGGAGTTGTTATCAAACCTAATACTAGCATTCTCAATAAGTTAGCACCTGTAACCAATAATGCAGCAACTACAAAAGAAAGATTAATAATTCCAGCAAAAGGTAGTACATTATTATGTGGTAGGATGATAGCATATAAAAGTTCTACTGGAACCAAAAGAATTACTGTAACCCATAATTCACTTCGTCCAGCCAAGATAGGCCAATCTAATCCAATATATACTTGTCTATCTTTAAAGTGTTTCTTCATGAAGTTCCCCATTGCGTCAGCAATCGGATTCAATGCTTCCATAAATAATTTAGAGATCATTGGGAATAATGTCATTGCAGTTGCAGCTTCTACAGCTAACATCAAAGACTTGGATAAACCATATCCAGCTCCAAATCCCAATAATATACCGATAATAAATCCCATTACTTTATTTTCTCCGAAGATACCAATCTTTTTTTGAATAGCTTCTGAGTCAAATGGTTTGTTAAATACAGGAATAAAGTCAAGTAATTTATTTAAAGGATTTAAAATTACTGCGAATAGTGTAATAAAATGAGGCACTGTAACCCCTGGCATTCCAGTCATATCCTCTATGTGTCTTTGCCATACATCACCTGCTTTTAATTCGAAAATAATTTGAATACTTGAAACTAAAAATCCAATAAGCATGCTTCCTGTGAAATAGTAAACGATTACATAAGTGAATATCTTATTCCATACATTCCACATATCAACATTTAAAGTAGTTGTCCAATTAAAAGTCAACATTATAAAGTTGATAGCTAGTAATAGTGGGAAAAATAGGAATGCAACTTTATATGACCAGGTAATAGCAGCTACTCCTGTCCAACCAGCATCAACAGCATTTAAAGTAACACCTATGGCTTTAGACATTGCTTTACCAGCAGGAGATATAATTTCTTGCATGTAATTAACAACTAAATTCATTCCAGAAAAGGCAACACCTAATGTAATTGAGGCAATAATTGATTTCTTAAAAGATAATCCTGCGATAAGTGCAATTATCAGCATTACCAACGGAACAAATACTGGTCCACCTAAATTTAAAATGTAATTAACTACACTTTTTAAGACTTCCATTTTACTCAACTCCTTACATAGTCATCTTTTGTAGAGCCCACAAAATTTTCTTGTATGAATCATCTGAATTATTTCCAGTTAAAATATTAACCCCATTAACATCAACAATTCCTTCTCTATCACAGATATCTTGGATTTCCTTAGTAGGTTTAGCTATCCACACATAAATATCATAATTAGGTAATACCCCTGCTAACCCCTTAAAGTCTGTTGCTTCAACATTAACACCTGAAATATTATGATCTTCAAAAAATCCTTTAATCAAACTTACAACTGTTTCACTAGTAGCAACTCCACTACCACAAGCTACAACAATATTTGCCATAATAAACATCTCCTAATCTAAAATTATTTCTTTATTAATCAAAATATTCATCTAACAATGAATAAACTTCATCAACACTATTAGCTGATACTAATTTATCTACAAATTCCTTATCTTGTAATAATTGCATAAATTTTTGTAATAAAATAACTTGATGTGAAGAATCTGTAATTCCTAAGAAAAAGAAATATTTTGTTCTCATTTCTTCATTGCTCCCCATTTGAAGCATTGGAATTTCTTGATTGTTTCTAGCAACTGCTATAAATGCTTTATTTACATTTTCAGGATCTGCATGAGGTAAAGCAATAGGTAAGAATTTAGTAATTAGACCTGTTGGAAATTCATCTTCTCTTGAATTTAAAGCCACCTGATATGAACTTTTCACATATCCTAAATCCATTAATTTATGACTAATAGATTCAAATAATTCCTCTCTATTATTCGAATTTTCATCTAAAAAAATTAACTCTCTGTGTAACATATCCTTGTAATTCATGCTTTTCACACTCCCTGTTTCTTTTTACATTTTTAGTATATCATACATATTAAAAATAATATAAAAAATCATGGATATTTGAAAAACATTCAAATTTGAGTTAAAATTTAGGTCAAATGTTCAAAATTTGTTCAAGGATGTGATTTATTTGAAAAAAGAAGATAGGATTTCTTATCTATTGGATATTCTTAGCAGTAATCCCTCTATACATATACATAAACTACAACAACTTGTTGATAGTTCAGTATCTACATTACGTCGAGATTTAATTGAGTTAGAAACTAATGGTATTATAAAACGATCATTTGGATTAGTTACACTACTTAGAAAAGATAATATCGAGTATACTGCAAGTTTTCGTTCTACCCAACATCCTAATGAAAAGCGAAAAATTTGTAGACTAGCTTCAGATTTGATTTTTGACAATGATTCTGTATTCATTGATTCTTCTACTACTAATAAATATATTATTCAAAATTTGACAGATAGAGAAAAAGTTAACGTTATTACTAATAATATCTATATCGCTATGCAAGGTCACAACCAAAAAAATATTCGTGTTTTTCTAGCCGGTGGATTCTTACGTCCCTATTCAGAAACCGTTCTTGGCTCCGAAGCACTAGAATATCTTAGTCAATTTCATCCAAGATTATCACTAATATCTTGTTCATCTATTAATGAAAATGGAGTTTTTATGGCCGATATTCGCCAAACGCATTGTAAAAAAAAATGATAGAAAATGCCGACTTATCAGTTTTATTAGTCGATCATTCTAAATTTAAAGTAAAGAGCGATTTTATTAAACTTTGTTCCTTAGAAGATTTTGATTATTTAATTACTGATAAAAAGCCTGATGATAAATTTGTTAATTTATTAAAAGAAAATAAAGTAAAGTTAATCTATTAACAAATTTTTTCTTCTCAAGATATATCATTTGCTGCTTACTAATAATAAGATTTATAGTGAATTATAACCTTATTAGGAGGTGTTAAGATGGCACTAACAGATACATATAAATTAAATAATGGTGTAGAAATTCCTATTATCGGTTTCGGTACATGGCAAACTCCAGATGGTGACGTTGCTCGTGAATCTGTAAAAACTGCGCTTGAAGTTGGTTATCGTCATATTGATACAGCAGCAATTTACGGCAATGAAACTAGCGTTGGTCAGGGGATAAAAGAAAGCGGTGTCAACAGAGGGGATATTTTTCTGACAACTAAACTTTGGAACGATTCCCATGGTTATAAAGCTACTAAAAAAGCTATTGATTTAAGTTTACAGAAACTAGATACTGATTATTTAGATCTATACTTAATTCACTGGCCAAGTCCGGCAGCTGTTCGTGAGCATTGGGCTGAATTAAATGCTGAAAGTTGGCAAGCTATGGAAGAAGCCGTTAAAGCTGGTAAAATTCGTGCAATTGGTATTTCCAATTTCCGTAGACATCACCTAGAGGAATTATTAAAGACTGCTAATATCGTTCCTGCAGTTAACCAAAATTACTTAAATCCTAGTGACCTTCAACCAGATGTACTAGCCGCTAATAAAGAACACGATATTTTAAATGAAGCTTATAGTCCTTTAGGTACTGGTGATTTGTTGCGTAATGAATTAGTTGCTGAAGTTGCTGCAACTCACAATCATAGCGTACCTCAAGTTCTACTTCGCTGGTCATTGCAACATGGTTTCCTTCCACTTCCAAAATCTGTTCATGCTGAATATATTAAAGCTAATACTGATATTTTTGATTTTGAATTAACTGATGATGAAATGAAGAAATTAGATGGATTGCGTGGAGTTACTCGTCTAGCAACTGATCCAGATACACATGCTAAATAACTGCCATAGAATTTTAAAAACATTCATTAAAAGATCAATCTTTAATTGAATTTAAATAATAGTATGCTTCCTTTAGAGTAAGAACCGTCAGTATCTTACTCTGGAGGAAGTTTCTATATTGTCAAGAAGTACAATTTTTATATAAAAATAATATATTAAAGAAGAAAACATCTTATATGGAAACTTCAAAGCAGATAATATTAACTAAAATTGAGGAATAGACATTACTTATTTTATGGAGAAAATTCATAAATATGATGCCTATCTGAATGCTATAAAAGATCTTTATAACAAAAAACTTATAAATTGGGTAATAATATGAAAGTAATCAAGATAGCTATTGAAGCTAATCCAGAAACCAGCATTTTCATGGAAGAGCATTAGTTACATGTTCTGTGCCGTAGTAGTAATGAGTATTATCTCTGGTATTTTAGGTGCAATTATTTTATAATCTCTTCCTATTATATGTAGGAAATAACATAGTTAAAAATGATTGAAAATAAACATCTCGGTTGTAGAACACTACAGTCAAGATGTTTTTCTTTTTCTCCAAGTCATATCATTTGCTACTTACTATTAGTAAGATTTATAATAAACATGAATTAATTATTTGTGGAGGTATTACAATGGCATTAACAGACACATATAAATTAAATAACGGTGTAGAAATCCCTGTTGTCGGTTTCGGTACATGGCAAACTCCAGATGGTGACGTTGCTCGTGAATCCGTAAAAACAGCACTTGAAGTTGGTTATCGTCATATTGACACAGCTGCAGCTTATGGTAATGAAGTTAGTGTTGGTCAAGGTATCAAAGAAAGTGGTGTTAACCGTCATGATATTTTCTTGACAACTAAACTTTGGAACGATTCTCATGGTTATGAAGCTACTAAAAAAGCCATCGATTTAAGTTTACAAAAGCTAGATACTGATTATTTAGATCTATACTTAATTCATTGGCCAAACCCAGTATCAGTACGCGAACATTGGGCTGAATTAAATGCTGAAAGCTGGCAAGCTATGGAAGAAGCCGTTAAAGCTGGTAAAATTCGTGCAATTGGTATTTCTAATTTCCGCAAGCATCATTTAGATGAATTATTGAAGACTGCTAATATCGTTCCTGCAGTTAACCAAAACTACTTAAATCCTAGTGATCTTCAACCAGATGTACTAGCTGCTAATAAGGAACACGATATTTTAAATGAAGCTTATAGTCCTTTAGGTACTGGTGATTTGTTGCGTAATGAATTAGTTGCTGAAGTTGCTGCAGCTCACAATCATAGTGTACCTCAAGTTCTACTTCGCTGGTCGTTGCAACATGGTTTCCTCCCACTTCCAAAATCTGTTCATGCTGAATATATTAAATCTAATACTGATATTTTTGATTTTGAATTGACTGATGATGAAATGAAGAAATTAGATGGATTACGTGGAGTTACTCATTTAGCAACTGATCCAGATACTGCTACATTCTAATAATTAACTTATGCCGATTGGAATTCGTAAAATTCTAATCGGTATTTTTTTACAAAAAAAGTTTGAGAATCGCATATCTCAAACATTCGTAGGAATAAATTATATAATTCTTGATTAGTTTCACCAGCATCTCGACGGTCAACATAAAATTCAATGTCACGCTCTTGTATCATTGTGTAAACCTTATCTTTAACATCTTTTCTCTTTTTTAACCTTATTCTTCTTCAGATAACTTTTTAACTATCTTTTTACCTAATTTATATGCTTCAAGCTCAACTTAGCATTGACTAATTCTTCTTCCAAGTCGTGCTTATCACCAGTTAATTTTCCTAAACGTTTTTGAAGTTTTTCGACTGTTTTAGCAGCTTTACCGGTATTGTCTTAGTTTTCTACTTCTTGATTTTCGTTATCCATCACAAAACTCCTTTTTCTCGCAGTTAAAGCCTTGAGAGAGTACTCAGTTTTTAACGCCTGCAAGCAGGAAAAAGGCAAAATACTAATTCAATTCTTTCAACCGATTAATATTGTCAATAGGTATTATATTTACTTGACCGGATTCATTGGTAAATTTTAGAAATTTATTAATGCCAAAATTTATGTAATGCAATTCTGTCAATCTCAACTATTTCAGTAATGAATTCTCCTTGGTTGTTATTAATTCTACACCAATATATAAGCTCAAACATAATCCATACCTCCTAAATTCATGTATAAAAAAAGCACCCACAATTTTTATTGTGAATGCTTAAGCTTTATAAAACTCAACAATTTGATTTACATCTATCTTATCAGTTTCATCTACCATAAACGTATTTCTATCTGAAATAGGGATGCCTGTAATAGTAAACACTAAATTATCTGCTTTGACTTTATCTCCAATCCATATTCCTTTAGGTAATTCTTCATCTACAATTAAAACTGTATGCCCAGGAGCTGAAAATTTATAAGTAATTTTTCTTTCGTTCATTTTCCAGTTTCTCCTTCCAGTATTGTAAATTAGCCTTAGTTTCTAAAATTTCTTCCTCAGATGTATTATATAACTTTTTTATCGATAACAAATAATTTTGTGCTTCAATTTCAGCCTTATATCTAGAAATATTTGTTACGTCTATCTTGCCATCTTTAAATTGTTCAACGTGATACAGTTCTTCTAACATTTCACTTACAGTTGGTCTATTTTTTTAAGCTATAAGATCTTCACTTAATGCAACAGCGTTTAACCCTCTCACTTTTAAATATGCTTCTGCTCCAGCATCTTGCCAAATTTTTCCACCATTTTTTCTGAAGCCAGCCGTAATCTTTCTTTGTTGATGGTTATACGTTTGGATTTATTTTTCTTACGTTCTAGCCCGGAAACAAGATTTTTCTTTATAGTTTCTTTATATAAATTACTCTTCTCATCCACCCAATAAGCACCAACCGCACATCTGCAATTAGGATGAACAGGAATTGTGGGAACATCTTTAACCTTATAAATTTCTTTACCCTAGCCATTATAGTTTGACGGAAAAAATTAATAATATTTTAGTTAGTAGAATTTTCCAATCTAAATAAATGAAATTAAAATTTTTGCACCCCTCCTCTCAAATCGACTGGTTTAAATAGAACTCAGATAGAACGTAAATTCTAATTATGCAATTATAGTGCAAAACAAATTATATTGGATTTTAACCATTACATATTCAAAGCGAAAATAGACACTCACGAAAAGTGCCTATTTCTACTATAATTACGATAAACGTATTAATTCAGGATAAATAAATTATATATTCTCTTTTTTGAAACTATTAGCTTTATTTGTATTTTCTTTCAAATATCCAAAGCGAACCAGCAAGAACTATACACCCTAGTATGCTTAGCCATAAGACTTCATTATGCTTCTCACCTGTCTGCGGTAAATCTTTTTTCTTATCTACTTTGACCGATGAATTAACTTTCTTACTTACTAATTCTTTCTTTGATGAACTTGAACTTGTCTCAACAGGAATCACCTTTTCACTATTAGTAGAACTCGAACTACTTGTAGATGTCGCAACAGATGGTACAATACTAATTTCTGAAGAAGATGAGCTGCTTTGTTCACTTGAGACTTTGGAGGTTTGCTCACTACTTGAGCTACTACTTACACTGGAAGTTGAACTTACATTAGAACTTTCCACAGAACTTGAGCTACTTGAACTTGGAATACTAGACGAGGAACTTGATTCTTGTTGTTCACTTGAGCTACTTGAACTGGATGAAGTACTTTCAGCTTTTGTTACTGAGCTTGAACTACTTAAGCTCGAACTACTTGAACTAACAGTTGAAGTTTCAATCTGGGGTACGCTACTAGAAACAGAACTGCTTGAACTTACTGAAGAAGAACTCGAAGTACTTTCAGCCTTAGTTACTGAACTTGAAGAACTTGAGCTCGAAGAACTAGATACACTTGAACTTGAAGATTCAATGCTTGATGAGGAACTAGAACTTGAAGGTTTCGAACTCGAGCTACTTGAAACTGAACTACTTGAACTAAATTGTGGGTGTTCAGGTAATTTACCAAAACTTGTCCCTAGCAAGTCTTGATATGTACTGTCATCTTTTTACATATATATTTAATTTTAGATTTACTGGTACCGGATTGACGCTTTGTATCAATTCGTTATATACCATTCTTTCTTCTTGTGTTAATTCATTTTCATTTACATTATATGAATCACTATAATGCCAAATTGCAAGTTGAGTAAGTCTTCTGAAAGCACCGTCGGATAGTTTTCCTTGCAACTTAGTAGCATTCAATAGATAACCATTGTATATGATTCTTTTAATAATATCTGGTAACTGCTCCCTATCTACCAGTGGATTATCTAATGCCATCAATCGTTCCGGCGTTGCATCAAATCTGTTATATACTGCTGAGTAAGGTAATTTCTTTGATTCATTTATACAATAAGCAACATCAACTTTTCCTGTACTTAAATTTTGTACATAAATTGGCATTCCGTATGAATCCTGTGATTGCCCCACATAAGCGATATAACGATCAATGTTATCAGCCGAAACATTGCTATTTCCAAAATGAAAATTAATTACAAAACCTAATAAAAATACTAAACCAACAACAATTTTCCGCATAACCTTCATTATAAAAACATATCCTCCTTTCCTTAAAAACTGTTGTTAGTATAGCCAAAATATTATGATTTTTTAGAAATTTGCACTGAATGGTACTAAATTTACACCAAATGGTAATTTTTTACATTTCCACAAATCCTTCTTTAAGTATATTTTTTAATGGAATTACATTTTTTCGAGAAACTAAACAATAAGTCTTTTCGCTAAAATATAGTTTCTTTTCCTTACTATCAAATCTCTTGATATTATTTACATTTGCGACAAATGATCTATGTACTCTCATAAAACTATTGCTCTTAGTTTCTATGCTTTTTAAATTTCCTTTTTGTTAAGTCAGTGATTGTTTCAAAAAAATATATATCAGGTACCGGTATTCTAAAAATTTCAGAATTACTTTCTAATTCAATAAATTCAGTTTCTTCATTTAAGTTTTGTCTTTCTTTTATCAATTGAAAATCTGTAACCAAACTCTGTTTAATTTCATCATTTGTTTGGATTTTATCAATAAAGTCTAGCGCCGCTACTCTGTACTCATATGTTTTTCTCATAAATTCTGAATGCGTAGTAATAAAAATAATTGTACCTAAATTATCAACTTCTCTAATTCTTTGAGAAGCTTCAAAACCACCATATCTAGAATTTTTTAATTCAATATCCAGCAAATAAATATTATTTTCATCTGACTGAGTAATATGTTGCAATAATTTATCTGATTCTTTAAAAGTTTGAATCACTAAGTTTGGTTGAATACTCTCTAAAACCAACTTTAAGCGTAAAATTTGAAGTGAATCATCCTCTAAAATAAATATTTTCATCTTTTTTCTTCCTTATTTAAAACTAACTCCTGAGTAAATGTATAGTCACTACTACTTGTTTTTAAGGATACATTGGGATAATGACCGATCAACCTTTTAACAGTCGCTAATCCTTGCCCTCTATTTCCACTCTTAGTCGTATAATTTTCCTTAAACAGTGGGGCTATCTCTACTCTTTCTACTTTAGTACTATTCTCAATAATTACTCTTTCAATATCAGCATCTTTAATATATGCCACTAATAATCGTGGTTCCTTACTTTCCAACGCCGCTTCAATTGCATTATCCAACAATATAGATAGTATTCTAACCGCATCTAGCAATCTTGTGTATTGAACCGTAACATCATCATTTATTTCAATTTCCAATTCAATTCCTTCACGAGCTGCATAACTAAATTTATTATAAAAAATACTTTTAATTGCTGAAGTTTTTACATGTTTCAGTTTACCCAAATCATAGTAAGCTGCGTTAATCTTTTCTTTACTTGGTTCCATGATTTTAGTATATGTTTCTTCTATCAACTCTAAATTTCCACTTTTTATTGCTTGATCCATACTAAGTAAAATATTCAAATAATCATGTCTGAATCTTCTAAGACCTTGATACATTTCTTCAATCTTGTTCGCATAATTTTCAATATTCTGTAATTCAAAATCTTTTAGTTCATCAAGTTCTCGTTTAGTTTCCAATAAGGCAATCGCTCTTATATATCCCCAAAATAAAATCAATCCTATCACATAAACGCTTATCCACCAACTATTGTAATTATCATTAAATGTTGATCCATAAATTAAATAGATTGCTAAAAATGCAATAGCCACTAATTCCATTTTTCTCTTTTTACTTGAATCCGACATTGATAAAATTTCCAAACTATCTTTAAACCAATAGATAATTCCTATCTGCATTAAAAAGATTATACTTTGACAAACCAAAGTTCCTAAATAATTATTATAGTTAAACCAATCGTAGATTTTATTTCCATAAAAATTCAAAACTACTTGTAAAATCCAAGTTGTGATAAAAGAATACATCACAAAAATTATGTATCTCAACCAACTGTCTCTTCCATTATCTTGATGATAGGTAATCAATACTCCACCGATAATCATAATTAAATTACTAATTTTAATCGGTATGCAAATAATCATTAACAAAATAAATGCAACTATATGCAAAAAATCAAATTTTACTTTACTCGAATAAGATAATGTAATTACCTCTATCATCAAAGTTGTAAGCATTCCAAAAATATAAATTCCCATATAAATCACCTTGTATAAATATTAATTGGCTATTATATTTTAAACAAAATTTTTAAAATTTACAAATCACTATATTATTACCTTTTGTGTTAATGTATATATATAATGTTAAATACATAATATTTATATATTAATTTTATACATTATGTTAAATGTATAATTGATTTACATTATATATAATTATATATTTTTAATTGTATTAATAGATTTTTCTCATTTAAAAGCGTATTATTAACTTATCTAATAAATGAAAGGTGGTCAAATAATGGGACAAGTATCACATTTATATGATTTATTCCAACCAAAACATTATCAAATTTATTTAGATATTAACCGTGAAAAGAAAACATTCACTGGGGTTACAAAAATTTCTGGGAATGCTTCTCAAAAAGAAATTACTTTACATCAAAAATTTCTTAACATTCTTGAAGTAAAGGTTAATGGTAATTCTACCGATTTTAAATTCGATGATAATTCTGAAACTGTCTCTTTTAGTGTTCCTAATACTGGAGATCTTAATTTAGAAGTATCATATTCCGCTAAGCTTACTGGTTCTATGATGGGGATCTATCCTTCTTACTATGAAGTTGATGGTGTTAAGAAGCAACTTATCGGTACCCAATTTGAAACTACATTTGCGCGTCAAGCCTTCCCTTCTATCGATGAACCAGTTGCTAAAGCTACTTTCGATCTTGCTATAAAGTTTGACGAACATGAAGGTGAAACTGTTCTTAGCAACATGCCAGAAGTTAAGACAGAAAATGGTGTGCATTACTTTGACACTACTGTGAGAATGTCAACTTACCTTGTAGCCTTTGCTTTTGGTGAACTACAAAGCAAACTTACTGAAACTAAATCTGGTGTTAAAATCGGTGTATTTTCAACTAAAGCTCATGCCGAAAAAGAACTAGATTTTGCTTTAGATATCGCTAAACGTTCAATTGAATTTTACGAAGATTATTATCAAACTCCATATCCACTCCCTCACTCCTGGCAACTAGCCTTACCTGACTTTTCAGCCGGAGCCATGGAAAATTGGGGCTTGGTAACTTATCGTGAAGCTTATCTATTATTAAATCCTGATAACACATCTTTAGATACAAAGCGTATTGTTGCAACTGTTATTGCTCATGAACTTGCTCATCAATGGTTCGGTGATTTAGTAACTATGAAATGGTGGGATGATTTATGGTTAAATGAAAGTTTTGCCAATATGATGGAATATGTTGCTATCGATGCACTACAACCTGACTGGAACATCTGGGAGTTATTCCAAACATCTGAAGCACCTCAAGCTTTACAACGTGATGCAACTGATGGCGTTCAATCCGTTCACGTTGAGGTTAAGGATCCTGCTGAAATCGATTCTCTATTTGATCCGGCTATTGTTTATGCAAAAGGTTCACGTTTATTAGTAATGGTTCGTGCTTTAATTGGCGATGATGCTCTACGTTCTGGACTAAAAGCTTACTTCAAGTCACACAAATACAATAATGCAGTTGGTTCTGACTTATGGAAAGCACTTGGTGAAGCTTCAAATCTTGATATTGGCTCTATTATGAACTCATGGCTAGAACAACCTGGTTATCCAGTCCTTAATGTCAATGTTAAAAATGGTCATTTAGTAGTTGAACAAAATCAGTTCTTCATTGGTGAAGGTACAGAAGTAGATCGTTTATGGCAAGTTCCTCTACATGCAGACTTTGCTCAAGCTCCTAAGTTACTTACACAAAAAGAATTAGACTTAGGTGACTATCAAGAATTGAGAAAAGTAGCTGACAAACCTCTACGCTTTAATGTGGGAAATACTTCTCATGTTGTAGTTAATTACTCTCCTGAACTATTAGAAGACATTTTAGTTAACTCACAAAATCTAACACATATTGATAAATTACAATTATTGCAAGATTTACGTCTCCTTGCTGATAGTGGTTTAACTTCTTATTCCAAGGTTATTCCATTATTAAAAGAATTTTCAAATAGTGATTCAGCTATTGTTAATGAAACTTTATATAGCATTGTTAATAATTTGAAATTCTTTGTTACTCCATATTCCACTGATGAAACAAACTTAAAGAAATTTGTTAATACTTTAAGTGCTGACCAAGTTCAACGTTTATCTTGGTTACCAAAGGATACTGATAGCAATGACGATCAACTAGTTCGTCCACTTGTTTTGAACGCTGCTTTATATGCTGAAAATCCTTCTGCAGAATCTGAAGCACATGAAATCTTTACTCAAAATCAAGATAAATTATTAAGTTTGTCTTCTGACATTCGTGCTCTTGTATTACAAAATGAAGTTAAAAATTATAACTCTTCCCAATTATTTGAATCCTTACTAGAAGATTATCGTAAAACTAGTGATAGTTCATATAAGCAAGACATCTTGTTCGCATTAACTTCAACAAAAAATGCTGACCAAATTCAACAAATTGTATCTTATTTCGAAGATGCAGATACCATCAAGCCTCAAGATTTGCGCACTTGGTACTTCAGAACTCTTTCAAACAATCTAGGCGAACAAGCAGCTTGGGATTGGATTCGCAACGAATGGCAATGGCTTGAAGATACAGTTGGTGGTGATATGGAATTTACATCTTATATCACAGTTACTGCACGTGCATTGCATACCGAACCACGATTAGTTGAATTTAAAGATTTCTTTGAACCTAAGCTTAATACTCCAGGGTTAACACGCGAAATTGTCATGGATACTAAAGTTATCGAAAGTCGTGTTGCTATGATTGAACGTGAAAGAGATCATGTAAATGCTGCTATTTCGGATATTCTTAATTAAATATTTATATTAAAAAAGAGCTGGGAAAATGATTTTCCTAGCCCTTTTTTCTTACTTTCACTTTGTGTTAATGTTAATATATAATATTTATAACATTGTACATTAACATTTAATATATGTATTTAACTTTTATATTTAACATATATTCCTATTACAATAAAAATTGGTCCGAAAAAAATAAATAATATGCTCATAATCACACTTTTAGCTATACTATATAGCCATTCTGACATATTATCATGCGACATTGTATCTACACTCGTATATTCATATGGATTCGTGTAAACCCCATTTGAAGTCCATTTTCTATCTTTATGATTTTGCGCAAGATCCTGATGATGTAAATCTAACGCTTTTTGCTTATAAGAAACTACTGGTTCACCATCGGATATAAACCAACTTTGATGTTTCAATCTAAAGAATGGGAGAATAGCTGTGGTAATAAAAAAATACATATGTTGCATTTCAAATGTATACTTCGTCGGGTGAAAAGTAATGTCCTCTTTATAAATAAATATTAGAGTTAGACAAATTATACCCACTAGCAAATACCTTATTAACTTTAATATCAACCATACATTTTTCACCGTTACTTTCCCTCCATTCAAGATTATCTTTTATCGCCACATGTTAATAATTTTCTTTATTATACACTTTATATAAATGTTGTCTACATAATATTATCCTATTAACATTATATAAATATATTATTTATTATATATAATCTATTTACATTTAACACTATACACAAAAACAGAGGATAATATCGAACTATCCTCTGTTTCGCCATTATTTTTTACTTAGTGATGTAAGATAATCTTTTTGTTCCAAAATATTCAAGATACGATTAAACCTTTGCCTGTCACTATCGCTTAACTTTTCAATTCTTTCACTCAACAGATTCCCTACAACTTCTTTTTGGGTTGATCCAATCCCTATATTATTTAAAGCTGTTATTTGATTTCTAATATGATTATCTACACGAACATTAGCAGGAAAAGTTACTGTATTTTCGTCAGTAACTACATCGCCACGTTCAACCTGATTTTCAACTTTTACTGGTCCACTATGAACTAATTTGTTTTGTCCACTTTTTTTAGAATGATTAAGTAGTCCGCCAGCCATTATTCTTCACCTAACCTTTCTAAAATTTCATTAGCAACTCCCTTGAAAGCTGCATGTGTTTTCTTATCCCACGAATCACTTGGATTATCGGTAATTCCTGTCATATCCATTCTCTTAACACGTTCCATTTGCATAATTTTTGCATTAAAGATATTTTCATCACCAAATTCTTCTGAAGCAGCGTCCAAAATTTCTTTATCTACGCTAGCACTTCTTTTTGATAAGAAAGGCAAAATTCCTAAAATATCAACTTTAGAATCATATGCATCAACAATACTATTTTGTAAATACTCAATCAAAACTTCTGCACCTTGCAACGAACGTTCTTGAGTTTGAAGAACTACAATAATTTGATCACATGCATAGAAAGCTGTATCGTTTGGTAATGAAATTGTTGGTGGAACATCTATGAAGATAAAGTCGTATTTATCACGTAATGAATCAACTTTCTTTTTGAAGAAACCAATACGTTCTTTTTCATCCATAAAGTTTCTTTCCAAAAAACGACTATACATACTAAAGTCAACAGCGTTTGGAATAAGGTATAAGTTGTCTTCAATTTCAATCGTTATTGAATCTAAACTTTCTTCTCTATTCAAAGCGGTCATTAATGATGATTCAATAGTTGCAACTTTATCTTTATTTTGATACTTAGTTTTTAAAAATAGGGCAGTAATATTAGCCTGAGGGTCAAAGTCTATAACTAGACACTTTTTACCCATTTTTGCTAAGTTGTAACTTACTAATGCAGTAGCGCTAGTTTTACCAACGCCACCTTTAAAATTTAAAAATGATAATACTGTGGCAGTCATCTTTTAACCTACCTTTCTACATTTACACATTTATACTTGTAGCTTTTTATCTTTGTAGCCTTGTATCTTTAATTAGTTTACCACAATCTCCCACAATGTGTTAATTCTTTTTGTTTAATTATAACATTGTGTTAATACATTATATATTAATATAATGTTAATTAATTATATTAATGATTTATATATTTATATTATATATAATGTATTTAATAAATGTTATATGTTACAAAAGAAAACGGTTGCTAATTTTGTTACCTTATGTTATATTCTTCTTGTATAAGTTTGGATAGTTATTGCGCTTGGGTAAGCTAAACCAATATACATCTTTTTTGTTGTAGTCTCTACAAAGATGTATATTGGTTTTTTTATTACTATTCAGAAAGGAGGATACCATGAAAATTTTTAAAGTTATTACTCTCGATCAAAATAATCAAGAAATTATTTTGATGGGTAGAGGATTAGGTTTCAAACAACGACCTGGAAATAATATCGATGAAAATTTAATTGAAAAACGTTTTTCTCTTAGTTCATCAGATAATGAGGAATCTTCAGTCTCTCAATTATTATCCAATATTTCTTTAGAAGATATTAGAGTTGCTACCCAGATTTTAAATTATGCCGAAGATATCTTTAATACCAAAGTTAGTGACTCAAAAGTTATTGCTCTTAGTGACCATATCCATAAACTTTAGGTTTCTTAGTAATTGGACCTTTAGCTACTTTCGGTTCTAACTTAGTTGGTTCTGCTATCTTAGCCGTTAGAAACTTTTCTCCACTAGTAGCAGGATCTTTAGTAGCTGGTTTTTGGCAAGTTTTAGTCGTGTTCGGTTTACACTGGGGAATTATTCCTATTTACTTTAATAACATTGTCACAAATGGTTTTGACAATGTCATGATGCCATATTACTGTACAACTTTCGTTACTTCTGCAGTTTTGATTGCTATGTTATTGAAAAACAAGGATAAATCTTTTAGAAAAGTTGCTATACCTGCAACAATCTCAAGTTTACTAGGTATTACTGAACCAGCAGTTTATGGTGTTTTAATTCCTAAGAAGAAACCTTTACTAATTAGCTGTATAGTTTCAGCAATTGTTGGGGGATTCTACAGTTTCTTTAATCTACGTAAATTTGCTATGGGTGGAATGGGATTCTTCGAACTACCAGGTATGATTGATCCTAAAACACATAGTATGAATAATGTTTACATCGCTTTAATTGGAATTGTATTGTCATTTGTTTTAGGTTTCATCGCTACTATGATTTTTTGGAAAGAAGATTCTTCTAAAGATAAAGTTGAAACTGGTCAAAATGACGAAGAAAAAGATGAAGTTTTTTCTAAAGGATATATTGGAAAAGGAATTGCTATCGAACCAACTAAAGGAGAAGTAATTTCACCTGTCAATGGAACAATTACAACTTTCTTTCCAACAGGCCATGCAATCGGGATAACTTCTGATTCAGGCGTCGAAATTTTAATTCATGTTGGCATGGATACTGTTAATCTAGAAGGAAAACACTTTAAACCCTTAGTAAAAAAAGGGGATAAGGTTACAGTAGGACAAAAATTATTGAATTTTGATCTTGAAGAAATTAAAAAAGAAGGGTATTCAGTTATCACACCTGTTGTTATAACTAATTCAGCTCAATATAAAGATGTCGTTACTATTAGTGACAATGGAAAAAATTTATTATCAGTTTTAGTTTAATGAGGTGTCATCAATGAAAGAATTTCTGAAAAATTTTTTATGGGCGGGGCAACCTCCGCTAATCAATACGAAGGTGCATATTTAGAAGATGGGAAGGGACTTTCTAATGTTGATCTAATTCCTAGTGGTTCGCAACGTTTAGATGTTGCAAGAGGGGAGTTAGACCCTAAATTATTACCAGATACAGCTAAATTTCCTGCACGTTCTGCTGTCGATGGTTACCATCATTTTAAAGAAGACATAGCTTTTATGGCAAAGATGAATTTTAAAGTATATCGTTTTTCAATCAGCTGGAGTCGTATATTCCCTAATGGTGATGATGAACAACCAAATATGGCAGGCTTAAAGTATTACGAACAAGTAATTGATGAATGCTTGAAGTACGATATTGAACCCTTAATTACTATTAATCACTTCGATGTCCCACATAATCTAATTGTTAAGTATGATTCTTGGCGTAACCGAAAACTTATCGACTTTTATCTGAGACTATGTGAAACCTTATTTACGCATTTTAAAGGTAAGGTACACTATTGGCTTACTTTTAATGAAATTAATATGATTCTGCATCTTCCTTATTTAGCAGCAGGTCTAACTTTTAAGGAACATGAAGATAAACTCCATGTTAGTTATCAAGCCGCTCATCACCAATTAATCGCAAGTGCTAAAGCTGTACTATTAGGTCATAAAATTGATTCTTCAAATCAAATAGGTAGTATGTTAGCTGCAGGATGTATTTATCCTAACACTTGCAATCCTATTGACGCATGGGACAGTCTGACTGAACAACGTAAAAATTACTTTTTCTCTGATGTCCAAGTTCGTGGGGCTTATCCTAACTATGCTCTAAAATATTTTGAAAAGATACATTTTAAATTATCCAAAAATACTGATGATCCAACAATATTAAAGCAAGGTACAGTAGACTTTGTATCGTTTTCTTACTACAATAGCCGTGTTATTGGAAAGGCTGATCAAGATCAAACAGCTGGAAACCTATTTGCTTCTTTAAAGAATCCATACTTAAAAACAAGTGAGTGGGGCTGGCAAATAGATCCACTTGGTTTTCGTATTACTTTAAATGAACTCTACGATCGTTACCAAAAACCATTATTCGTTGTAGAAAATGGTCTTGGTGCAAAAGATACTTTATCAGCTAAAAATAAAGTCAATGATACTTACAGAATTAATTATCTTCACGACCACATCCAAGCATTGAAAGACGCAGTCACTTAAGATGGGGTTGAAGTATTAGGATATACAAGTTGGGGTTGCATAGATCTAATCAGTGCTAGTTCCGGCGAAATTTCCAAACGCTATGGCTTAATTTATGTTAATTTAGCTGAAGATGGTTCAGGTGATTATCAGCGTTTTGCCAAAGATTCAGCTAAATGGTACGCTAATGTTATTAATTCTAATGGTCAAAAGCTGGATTAATTTAATCTAAAAACTACTTGTAAGAATCTGTATTATTACAGGTTCTTTTTTTAGAAACTCAACAATAAGTTTAATTCTATTTCATCATCTTCAGTTAATTCATAGTTATCTATCAAATATTGTTTTACTGCATTTGCCATAAAATTGCGCAAGTAAACGTAAATGAACTTAGCTTTATTCTGTATTTTTTCTTTACCCTTATAAACTATTTCAGCAATTTGAAGTAACGCTGACTCTAAGCCTCTTTTCAATAAATCATTGGATTCAAAACGAGTTGCTCCTTGACTGGCAGGATTATACAACCATCTAGCATCAGATAATAATTTTTTTGTTACTTGACTTTTAGCTTTAAAAATAGTGTCACTAAACCATTTTAATTTTGTATATGAATTGTTTGCTAATATTTTCAATCTAGAAACTACAGGAAGACTAAATGTATCTTTAAGTCTTGTAATAATTGAATCTAAAGATAGATCATTTAAACCATCTTTTTCGGATTTTTTAGGTGTAACCGGAGTATTACTCTGATTTTGTGGTACTGATTCATTTGATTCTCTTGATAATAATAATTTGGTTTGATTATTGTTAGATTGATTTATAGGCAATTTTTGCGACTTCGTACTAGCAGAATTTGCAGGAACGGATTTAATAGGCTTTTCAAAGTCAAAATTGGCCCAAGGCAAAACAAGATCTGTTTCAGCCGGAGTTGTTTCTGGTGTATTTACATAGATCTTAAAATTCTTAAGACCATGACGAACAACACTTATTAGGCCACAGTCAATAAGTTGAGAGCGTAAAGTAGAGATTTTTCTTACAGACATACGAAGGATTTTTGAAGCTTCGTCATTAGAAAAATAGATAAAAATACCTTCTGAATCTGTAAAAGTGTCATCACCGGTTTGAGAATGAAAAGCAGATACTTCTTTTCTTTGAGAATATAGTGAATATAAAACCATAGCATCGCAACTTAATTCTTGATACTTAGGATTGTTGAATAAATCAGTGTTTATTGGTAAAAATGCACGAGATGTAAGACTTTTCATTGTGTAAACTTCCTTCCATAAAAAATATTTGAAGTACACACAAGACTAAAAATGATGAAAAAAAGACATAATAATGCTATAATTAGAAACATAGATAGCGAAAAATGAGTGCAAAAAACTCAAGTTAATTTTGGTGGTGCTTAATTAACTTTTATAAAAAGCTATCGTAAGTTTGATATTAATTATTTGTTCTTAGTCTTGGTGGTACTTGACTGAGATTTTACTGTATGCTGGTCACATACAGTTTCTAAGCTCCTTACTTTGGTCGGTAGGGGCTTTTTTATTTAGTCATCCAATAATGAAATTTGACGTGGTTCGTCAAGATTTCTTAAAATACGTTTTCCAATATTAAAACGGTAAGCTATAATTCGATGAGCTTTACCTTTTTCATCTTGTACAGGTGTAATTTCAAAAACAGTAAAATACTCCTGTAGGATTTTACTAACTTTTGTTAAAATTAATCTATTGATATCCGTTGGTCGATAAGATTTAGGAATAGAGAAAAGTTCTTTAAAATCCTTTAATACAACATCAAAGACTTCATTTTCGTGTTCTCTAGCTAAACGAAAAGCTGTTTTCGCATATTTAGATTTGATAGAAGTAAATTCTTCAATGTCAAAGTTAGTTACGAATCCTTTGGCTAAATCATTAACGATATAGCGAAAATCTTCGTTAACAGCAACAGTTAGAGTTTGCTGATCCCCATCTATTTGAAAAGTTGGGAATAGGGTAAACTTAATAATTTGTTGTTGGTTATGGATTCGAACATTTAAAGAGGCTAGTTTTGTTGTCATATTATCAAGAGACTTGATTAACTCTTTGTTTGAAGTCTTCTGAAAACTTGCTAATTCACGAATTTGAGTAAAAGATAATTTGGTCTTTCTTTCACTAGTTTCTTTAACCTGACTTAGGATAGCGAAGAAAATATTCTGTTCACTTTCATTCATAAACCCAATAGGAATACGGTTTAATTCATTATCGTAACGAACTTCCTTGGTATTAGGGAAGGCTGTTACAATTTCCTGTTGGACAACAGGTTCTTTAGACATACAAACACCTCACAATACACAAGATGTAACTAAGAATTATCATAGAAACATCTATAAATTATCATTATGTTTATTATAATCATATAGAATTAATAATTACAATATAATTGAATGAATTTATAGACCATTCTTACACAGCGAAAAAATAGATATACATTACAGACTATTTTTACACCTCGACATAAACAAATCCCGGTCTTATGCACTTTTTACATAGATAAAGCTTGTAATTATGCGAATCACAAGAAATCTAATAACAGTGAGAAAAGAACACTTTAGTATATAATTGATAATTTTATTAAAATTGAAGAATCTTGATATGTCAAGGCTTACACGCGCAATTTAAGGCCTTTTTTGCAACAATATAATGTTCGAAGTGTAAGAATAGTCTACAAATTTTTGGAAGTGTAAGAATAGTCTTTTAAAATAAAAGAAAAAGGGGAATAAGATATTTTTCCACTCCGAAATGGTCATATTGACCACTTCGAAGTGTAAGAATAGTCTAAATAGAGCTAAAAAAAGAAGTTGGAATGTAAGGAAATACAGGGAAAAGGGACAGAATCTATTCGGAGTGTAAAAATAGTCTGTATAAAAAAGACTATTTTTACACCTCGAGCACAATATAATGTTCGAAGTGTAAAAATAGTATCAAAAACACATAACAGTATACATTGTGGTAATGTTATGTGTTTTTTACATTATGTATATCTATAATGTTTATGAATTAAAAATTTATTTTTATAGACTAACCTTACACTCTGAAATTTATTATATATAATAGGAAGAGATATGTTTATTTAAATTAGAGAGGGGATAATATGACAGCTGAAAGTATTATTTCGATGTTGAAAGAAATATCAGATAATGGAAATAAGAAATATCCTGTCACTGATTTTGGTGGAGTATTTAATTTTAGAATAACTTTTTTTGATAAAATTCCTAATGATGTAGCAAATAAACTTATTGAACTTAATTTACCTGATGAAGTAATTGAACTACTAAGGTATACTAATGGATTGAATTTATTCGAAGATGAATTCAAAGGTATGGAATTAGGTGGACCTGTTTGTAAAATTTATTCTGGACAGGAAATTTTACAAAGATATCAAGAATCAATAGATAAAGACTTAATTCCTATACTACTTTTCCGTGATTATGGTGAAATGTGTATCAATATCAGAAATTATAAGCAAAAAAAGGATTATTTAACTTATCCAGGTATGGAAATGGATAAGTGTTTTAAATGTACTTTTCTAAAATGGTTAGAGATGTTTATTGTAGCGAATGGCAATGCTTTTTGGGAATGGAATTTTTAATAAATAGCCTGAAAGTTTATTGAACTTTTGGGCTATTTATTTTTCTTCTTTTCCTGATAGTAAGATAAAGGAATTTCTATTAGGGCAGATATTACCACAACAATAAAAATCCAGGCATGTCCGGTTTTTAAATAGTATGATGTAGAAATGGTAGCTACTACTAGGATACCAGCAATTGTTCTAATCCAAAAATATGTCATGTAACTTCCCCCCTTTTAAATAACGAACCAAAATTAATATTTAACTATCTATATTATAACAAGAAGTTAAATATGAAAAAGTAAACAAAAAAGTTTATAATGACAAAGAAAGCTATGTTAAGAGTCTAGTGTATAAACAAACGATTAAATAAGAAAAGAAAGGGTGTGAGCAGAATGACATTGCAAATCCTAGATAGAGAAAAAAATAAATTATATTCAGATGGAAATTTCTGGGAATTAAGTAGGAAAGAAGAGAATGATTGTTTTTATGGAGTAAGTTTTGTTTCATCTATAAAATTTATTGAAGAAAAGTTGTTACCATTTTATCAAGATATAGAGTTAATTCTAGGCCTATCAGATAATGGTAATAATTCTATTGGATAAAGAATGCAGGAATTGATGGATAAGCGTGTTTCGTGGGTAAATTATGTTGAAAATAATTTGGAAAGTGAATTTGCCAAAAGAATATTAGATGGCTCTTTAAGATTGCGATTTACTAAAGATAAGTTGATCCATTCTAAAGTTTACTTGATGGAAAATAAAGAACAAAATACTTATCAATGTTTTACAGGTTCAATGAATTTAACTGAAACTGCAGTGTCAAAGAACTTTGAGCAATTGATATGGGATTATGGAAGTAAAAATGATGATTTATATCAATTGTATAAGCAAATGTATGATGATATAAAGAAAAATTCTGCTACATATCTAGATGAAGTGCAACAAAAAAGTTAGACAAAAATAAAATATTTTTAAGCAGCTAAGACATGGGTTCGGTAATCAACCGGACTCATGTTTTTTGTTTTATTGGAAATTCGGTCATTATTGTACCAATTGACATACTTGTTAAAGAAATGTGTGAACTGAGAAATACTCTTACATTTCTTTATTTCAGGCTGTGATTCAACTTTAAAAAGATAGAAAAAGCTTTCCATTGGGGGCATTATCTAGGTAGTTTCCCTTGCGGGATATACTTTGAATTAAACCTAACGAATTAATCTTTTCACGGTAATATTCTAATTGGTAGTGCCATCCTTGGTCAGAATGGATAATTGGACTAAAGTTATTAGGGAGGTTATCCTCAAGCTGGTTTAATGTATCCATAATCAACAATTTATTTGGGCTTTGGCTAACAGAAGCGGCTAAAACTTCCTTGGTAGCTTGATCTAAAATGACTGACATGTAAGCCCAGGTCGAATCACCTAGACGTACCTGTGAAACATCCGTATGAAGAACGGTAAAAGGAGATGTAGCATCAAATGTTTGGTTTAACAAGTTATCAGCTACCTTACCAACTGTACCTTTATAAGAAGAATAGTGATTATTTTACGACGATTATACATAGCTGGTTGTACACCTAATTCGTTCATTAGGCGACGTAAAGTATATCCAGCTTTTTCAAGAAGTGGCATTATACGGCGATAGCCGTATGTGTAAGAACCTCTCCATTTACCTTTTTCCGCTACTTCCTTGATTACCACCTTAACATCAGCATACTTATCATTTTTATTGATGATACGTTTGCGTTCATCGTAATAGGTTGGTCGCTTCAAGTCAATCGTTTTTAGAAGCTCACCAATCCCATATCGTTCCTTTTTGGGCAAGTTTTGTTGGTCCACCCTGATCTGATCCACAATTATTGTTTTCTCCTTGGCTTTGAGGGTCCGAACAGGGTCAACGATTTTTTTAAGATATCACGCTCCATTTTGACTTGACGTAATTCACTCTTTAGTGCCGCAATTTCATCACTTTCCTTTTTTAAGATTTTGCGTGCATCCTTCTTTGTCATTTTTGACATCTTACTTGGCCTACCTTTCTTCTTGGGTTTCAAGGCCTCAGATCCACCTTCCATAAACAACTTCAACCAGATAGATATCTGTGAACACAAAAGATTATGGGAAGCTGCCACTTTGGACATTGAAACATCATTATTTAGGTAGTAGTTTATCACACGAAGTTTAAAATCAACAGTAAATTTACGTTTGAAATGTCGTAATTTCAACCCTTCGGGTCCTTTTAAATTGTATACAGTCCACCATTTTTTTAAGGTATCCTTTGGTAAAGAATACTTATTTTCTATCCATCGTTGTGAACAGCCAGTATCTAGGTATTCCTGAATAAGATCTAATTTGAATTTTTGAGTATATTTAGTCATACGAAAAAAGCACCTCACAATCGCTAGACTTTGTCTAACAATTGTAAGGCACTTCAAGATTCAAAACGCTTAAAAGGTTTTCTTGTAAAAGATAATTCAAAACAAACACAGCTTAATGTGTACACTGATTCTATCAATATGTTAAGTAATTCTGCCGATACAGATGAAAAGGTAAACTTTCCTTCTGATGAAGTAAAAGTGTATTTAAATGATACAACTAAGGAAATTCAAAATGGCAATTTAGGTAAAAAGGAAGCTGTAACTGTTAATCAAACAATTAAGTTATTTACAGAACTAGGTAATCTGAGAAAAGAAAAGACCTTAAAGAAAGCTACTAGTGAAATCTTAAACTTAAATCAAATTATTGAGTATCAAGAAAATTCAAAAAAATCATCTAAGAAAAAAAATGATGTGGATTATTTCCCTAAACCAGCTTTAATTTGGAATAATGAATTTGAAAAATTATTTACTGCATCCAAAGTAGGCGAAGGTGGTCAAGTTTTAAAACAAGTTTCATTGAGTGATGAAGAATTAAAAGAAAAATTACAATTATTCTGCGATATTGTCAACGAGTATGATACGTATAAGTTATCAGGAGAAGGATGGCAGACGTTAGGATTTTTATTATATTTATATGAAGCACCTTTTATTTGGAGGGTAAGAGATTTATATGATTTAGTGGATAAAAGCAAACATAGAGAAGATGTTCCAATAGCAGTTGCTTTGATTGGACAAGGTAAGACGGGAAAATCGACATTAGGTAGAAGATTAGCCGCTAAGTTGACAGGTGCACTAAATTTTACGGGTAGTGGTGAGTTTGAAGAAAGAAATAAATATGTTAACAAAGCAATAAGTGATGTTATTAATGAATATTTACAAACATCAGGTCCAGTTAGTCCATTAATGATTGATGATGTTCGTCCTGATTTAACAACTAGACAATATTTTGAAGATATGATTAAACGCAATTCAAACTCTATAACTGGCCCAATGCCTACTGCAATATTTACAATGAATAAAGAGGATGATTCTAAGGGCGTTGTATCTAATCGTCATGAAATTGCAAGACGTATTTGGTTCTTATCTTTTGAATCATCATTTAAAGGTAACAGTAAAGAAGGAGATTTGAAAGTAGATGAACTACTAAATCGTGCTGACTCTGATCTATATTACTTATGCCAACAATTATTGGAAGAATATTTTAAAGATATTTCAGAAGAGGATGCTATAAAAATTCAGGCAGACTTTTTGTATCCAATTAAGAAAATCTTAAAGGACTTACTTGTTAAATATGATCTTTTTCAAGAAATTGAGAAATTTTTTGAAAAAGATAACTATGACTATGCTTTATATAGAGGTAAGTCAGATTGGCATATGTTAATAGAACAGGTAAAAGAACCAGACGATTTTTCTTTTATAGAAAGCAGCTACAAGCACAATTTAATAAACAAGCGTTTAATAAATTGTCAGATGGGACCAATAAAAATAATGGTAGTTCACAGATGGGGTTGTACTATAATAATCTTCCGCGTAAGTATGAAATTTCTGATAGTAGTAAGTATGGTACTTCTGGATTCATGATCGATGTAGATAACTTCGATAAATGGATGGGAGAGCCTGTTCTTCGCAAAAAGTATGAGGATACTCACGGAATTACTGATAAGAAAGAAAAGGAAGAGGAAACATATAGGCAAGTTAAGATGCAAGCACAAATTCAAATGGATTTACAAAAAGATCTAGTTAAACAAGTGGTTGACGCAATGGATGAGAGAAATAAAAAGAAAAAAGGATTCTTTGGGAAAATATTTGGTGGAAAGTAGAATCTAAATGTAGGAATGAGATATCTTTAAACTATCACAAAAGATAAACAATAACATTGTGTTAATGAATTACCATAATATAAATAAATAAAATATAATGTATAATATACTGATAAAGAGGATGAAAAAACTATTGATTTCTAGCTCCTAAAAAATAATTCGACTCCAAAATTCTGAATAATTCAAAATTTGGAGTCGAATTTTTATATATTCTATATATCTAGCACTAAACTGAGCTATCATTTTACTAAATTCATACTCATTAAAACTAATCCTATATCGTTTTCAACGGATTTTTGTCCTCTAAGATGTGTTCTTCGCACACCAAAATTCCTCTTCATACGACCAAAAACAGGTTCTACATCATACTTACGACGACGATAAATGGCCTGTCCTTCATCACTAGAGAGGTTTTCTTTTATTTTTTCTTTATAATAATTCCAAGTTTGATTAACTTGAATTTGTTATTGACGTCTACTAGGCGTTTTAGCTAGTTTATCTAACTTTGATGATAGTTGAATTTTGTTAGCTTGATATATCTTTAAATTTCTCTTAAACCCATACTTATCTTTCCGTGTATTATAACGATTAAAGCTAAGTTTTATAATTTTATCTGGCAACTCATTTTGTGAGATTTATTCATATTATAACTTGAACTTATGCTTAAAGTACGTCTAACAGGCATATTTGCATACAAAAATAGGTATTAGCTCATCAGAACCAATACCTGTATGGTTATTTATCTTGTTATATTTGTAGTGGTAATAGCAGGAACAGTTCTTGTGTTTCCCATTACAGTTTTATAATCTATTGTTCCAACACTGGTTCCTTGAATGTTTACCCAATCACCTTCTAAAATACGGTTATTATTATTACTCTTTAACATTCTTACAATAACTGCTTGGTCTGGGTCATCATTTAAGTCTACGAGTAACGCTTTAGAACTCTCTACAACCTGTACTACACTACCAGAAACTTGAATATGCTCACTCATATGACTTTGGGGATTACGAGCTAATTCATCATAAGTTATAGGATGATAATCTTCTACTACGCTAGATGAACTAGAATTTTCAGAAGAACTACTACTTTCATGTTTATTTTCATCCTTTTTACTTGAAGAACTACTTTTCTTTTTATGGCGACTGCTATTATTCTTATGCTTTGAACTGTGTTTATTCGCAGCAAAAGAACTATTGTTATTTCTACTGTTATTATCAGTATCTGTTGCGCCAATAGCACCAAATAATAAAGCTAATACTAATAAAGAACCAATAAATGATCTATTCGATTACATAAGAAACTTGCCCAAATTAGATTGTGTATCTTCTATGTACTTATTGTTTTCTTTTTTAGAGGGTTTTGTTGTGAAAAATAAAAGTATTATAAGTCCTACACAATAAGGAATAAAAGATAGGAAAGTAAACCAACCACTATATCCAACGTCTCTAAGTCTTCTTGCCGTTGCTGACAAACAAGCAAGTAAGAGAATTAGAAGCACACTTAAAATAATAAAATTAACAAACCATGCTTCTGGAAGAATAGCCAATACTAAAAAATCAAAAATTACAAAGTACAGAAAGCAACAAATATTGATTACTAAATATGTGGAGCTAAGAAAAAATTAAAAACAGCTCACAATTATGAGAGTTTACGGAAATTACCTAAGGATTCTAATCTTGTACGTAAAAAAATAAAGGTGAAATAGATGGGCGACCGCTATAGATGACAGAGCAAAACCTTACTATTTTTAATAGTTTTTTCTTCAATATACGAAATATATTGATATTTAAGATCAATAGTTAAATTAGGGTCTGTAATTCCAAGTAAAAGTATATCCATAGAGATGGTGTCCTTTTTTTAATTAGATTGACGTGTGGGCTCTCTCTTTTATTTTGACGCAAAATGAAGAAAATAAAAGAAGGACCGTAATGTAAAAAATTCTACATTATCAGTCCTAAATATTACACAACCAATATATTAACCTTTTCGTCTAACTTCGCTTTTTGCTAATTCATCCCATTCCAAAAATACTCGCAATGCATAGTTGTAGGTACATCTTTCCAGTCAACTGTATATCCAGCTCCATGAGCACAGAAAACAGATTGTGGAGTATTTTCTAAATCTGATACAGGATCATAATTTTGTTGAGATACTATATCTGTCGAATTATGACAAGGATAATAACCAGCAATTTCCAATTCTAGTGTGCCATTCCCATGAGTATATGCGCGTACATTGGTGGCATAATTGTACATTTCTGAAACAGGAGCAATTCCTGTTAGTACTCCGTCAACTTGTTGTTCATCCAAAGTACCATGCATTCGTTGAATATCATTGATTGCACGTCCAATTTGAGTACGATCAACTTTTAGTTTGAAACGATACCAAGGCTCTAAGAGTTGGCAATCATTATTTTCTTTTAGCATCATTAAACCTTGTCGAACTGCGCGACTGCAAGCTTGACGAAAATCCCCACCGACTGTATGTACATTGCTAGCTTTCCCGCCTAAAAGGGTAATTTTTACATCTGTAAGAGGGGAACCAGTTAATACACCTAGATGTTCTTTAGCTTTGAGATTAGATATAATTTGATGTTGCCAATTTTTATCTAATACTTCTAGACTACATTGATTTTCGAACTGGAGACCACTACCTCTTTTTCCGGGTTCTAGTAATAAATGTACTTCTGAATAATGACGAAGTGGTTCGAAGTGTCCAACTCCTTCAATAGAATTAGTGATAGTTTCTTTATATAAAATATTTACTTTAGTAAAAGTGACGTTTAAATTATATCGATCAAGGAGTATTTGTTCTAGGATTTCTAACTGAATTTCTCCCATAATTTGTACACTAATTTCTTTGAGATGTTCAGACCAAGTAACATGTAATTTAGGATCTTCATCTTCTAATTCATGAAGAGCTTTTAAGCAAGTTTGAATATCATTACCATTAAGATCAAGAGCATAACTTAGAACAGGGGTAATAGTTGGAATGGTATCTATTTGATTTTCTCCGATGCTTAGCCCTGGATAGGTATTGACTAATCCAGGAATGGTACAAACTTGACCAGCATTAACAGTTGGATAAGTTGAAAATTTCTCTCCATTATATACTCTAATTTGACTAATCTTTTGTTCAGGCAATATTTCTTCTCGAGGTTTTAGCGAACCACCTAGAATACGAAGCCATGTTAGACGTTCACCTTTATCATTATGTGAGATTTTAAATATCTTTGCTTGGAAATTGTTTGGATAATGCGGCTCTTGTGTCCAATGATTGAATCCTTGCAAAAATTCATCAATACCATCTAATTTTAAAGCAGAACCAAAATAGCATGGGAAAACAACCCTATCAGAGATTAAGGATAGGATTTTTTCATCAGGGATGGCATTGGTTTGTAAATAGTCTTCAAATAATGATTCATCGCACATTGCGATATCTTCAAGCATATTATCGGAAGAAAAATCAATAATTGATTCATCTAATTCACTTTTCAATTGAGATAAAATCTGTGAGGCCATATTAGTATTGATATCAATTTTATTAACAAAAATAAATACAGGAATATGGTAGTGTTTTAGCAAGTTCCAAAGAGATCTAGTGTGGCTAGTAATTCCGTCAGTAGCAGAAATAACTAATATAGCATAGTCAAGAACACTTAAAACTTGTTCGGTTTGAGTAACAAAATCAACGTGTCCTGGAGTATCTAAAATTGTTAATGAAAGATCATTGTATTCTAAATTAGCTTGGTGTGAAAAAATGTTAATACCGCGCTTTTTTTCTAGTTGATCAGTATCTAAGAAAGTATTGCCGTTATCAACGCGACCTAAACTGCGTAGATTTCCCGTTTGATATAGTAATGCTTCAGAAAGAGTAGTTTTTCCTGCATCAACATTGGCAATAATTCCAGTAACAATATGTTTCAATGAATTAATAGGCAATTAAAAAATGCCGTTCTCCCTTCTAATCTTAGAGTAGTTAATAAGATAATTGTAGAAAATTGAAAAAAAGTAGTCAAATTATTTAACTTTACTCTGAATATGATAATTTTTATTGACTTTTTAAATAGTAATTGTTATCATTTAAAAAAGTAATAATTACTATTTAAATGAAATGAGGTATAATTTTGGCTAAAAAATCAAAAATTGCTAAATATAGAAAACAGCAAATGTTAGTTGCTAAATATGCAGAGATAAGAAAACAGTTGAAAGTAAATCATGATTATGAGAGCTTGCGAAAATTACCTAAAGATTCTAACCCTATACGATTAAAAAATAGAGATGAAATTGATGGTCGTCCACGTGCATATATGCGTAAGTTTAAAATGTCACGTATTAATTTTAGAGAGTTAGCACATCAAGGAAAAATACCAGGTATCCACAAAGCAAGTTGGTAGTTAAAGAGAGGTGAATATAATGGAAAAGACAGATTTAGCAAGTGCTTATCGTCGTTTGCGAAGCAGTAATCGTAAGACTAAGAAACGTGCGCTTAAAATAATTAAAGCACATAAAAAGAATAAATAAGAAAAAGCCTTAGTTAGTCCGACAAATTATCGTGAACTAACTAGGGCTTTTAAAATTAATTATTATTTTTCTTAGTTGCTCGAGTATAAATTCCTAGAGCTAGAGAACCAAAGAAGATTGGTCCAATAACAGTCCAAAATCCAGTTACCCAATCGCCTTGTATAAATGGATCAACACAAGTAAAGATGATCCCAAATAAGATAATTAAGAAGCAAATGTAGGTAACAATTTTAGTCCAAGTATGATTCTTGTAAGCGATAAATGGTTGCTTAAATCCTTTTTTCTTAAAGACAGGGAAGGCACCAACTAAGAATAAATAAGGGAATGAAGTTGACACGTTAGACATATCAGTCAAAATTGTATAAAAACTCTTAGCTTGACCGCCACCAAATGAAATTAAGAAGATCAAGATACATACAAGTAAAGCTTGCATCCACATAGCGAATTCTGGAATACCATGTTTGTTGAGCTTGGTCATTTTTTCTGGCCATAAGTGTTTGGAACCTAAGATAAATGATTTAATTGGAGAATAAATCAAAATAAAGAAAGAACCAACATAAGCTAAAAACATTCCTAAACCAACAAAACGGATGAAGATATTTCCAATTAGATTACTTACACTTGCAGATAATCCTAAACTATGTCCTAAATAAATTCCAAGATGTTGCATCATAACATAAGTGATGTTTCCTAGGTTAACAGAGTCACCAGAAAGGACATCTTTCCAGTTTACGCTGATACCCCATAAAAGAATCATGAAGGAGTAAGCAACTGCGATTAATAATGAAGAAATCAACAAACCTCTAGGGAAAGTTTTTTCAGGTTCTTCAATATTATCTATCATTCCACCTAAAGATTCCATGCCGGCATAAGCAAAAATAGCATATACGACAAAAGATAAAGTAGCAACCGGGCTAGCAAAAGCAGGGTTAGGTGATTTGATAAATGCAGATGCAGTGATTGGTTGTTCAAAATGTCCGTGAGTTGCAAATAATGAAATGAACGTAGCAATTAAGAATACAAAAATCATTCCAGTTACAAAAGCACCACCAACACTAGAAACTTTTGAAATAACATCTGCACCACGACTTGCAAAGAAAGTAACGAAAATAATCCAAAGAATAGCTAAAATTCCGACTACTTGGGTAGCACTGAAAGGACCAAAAGCCCAAGTTTGGGTCATATCTTTACCAAATAACAAGGCGGAGAAGGGAATGAATACTTTTGATGAAATATTTATTAACCAAACTATCCAACTAGAAAGCCAGATGAAAGTTCCAATAAATGCAAGTTTTTCACCAATAGTATTACTTAGCCAAGCATAAATACCACCTTGCTCATCTTTAAAAGTTGAGCCATATTCTGCAAGCATCATAGATACTGGTAAGAAGAAAAAGATGGCTGCAAAAATATACCAGATGATACTAGCATATCCCATTTGCAAAAAAGCAACTGGCATATTAGCGAAACCAAAGATACTTGAAAAAATCATCATGATTAAGCTAAATAAGCCTATTTTTTTGTTTTTATCATTCATAAAAATTCTCCTTTAAAAATGATAAGAAACATTCTAACACATGATGATTAAAACAAGGTTGAGTAATTGGAAAAAAGATGATTAATTTAGTGAGGAATTGATTTAATTTTTTCTGTAAAAACACTAAAATTACAATTACAGATAATTAACTTATGATTACAATTTTAGTATTATTTAATTCTATAAGTAAGTTCACTACTTTTTTCTTCTATTATATAGCGTATTTCTTTAGCAAATCTTTCCCTGCTAATTGGACGATATTTTCTTAGAAAACTAAATAGTTTGAATTTTAATAGAAAGTCTAACATTACAGCTAGATAATAGTTGCTTCTTCGAAATTTAGAATAAACTAGTCCGGGATAGACAGATATTGCACGATTGCCCAACTTTCTACTAGCATAATTTTCAACAGTTCTTTTAGCATGTAAATAATTATTTAAAAAGAATGGAGCTGAATTAGCAGAGATAAACAAGAACTTGTTATCGAAATTAGCGATGCTATCAATGATTAACTTAGCAGGTTCAATGCTACTATTTTCATAGGTTTGATTTTTTGATTTATTAGGGAGAAGAATTCCTACACAATCAATAACCCAGTCAGATGTTTGAAGTAAAGAATGCCAACTAGTATCATGTGCTAAGTCAAAAGAATGATAATTAACACCAGCAATAGAATTAGGGCGTTTGCCATTACGTGAAATAGAGTGAAGCTCTAAAGTTGTATCTTTTGATAATTCCAGTAATATTCCTTGGCCAACTAACCCAGTTCCACCAACAACTGCAATTTTCATAGAAGATTCCTTCTTTCAAAAAACACCAACCGAGAAAACTCAATTGGTGCCTATTTTTATTTAGATAATTTTCGATCCATAATTAACTCAACGGTCTTATTCATAGTAGAACTATACTCGGATTTTTCCATAAGTTCCATTGTAATAATATCAATAACATACACAATTGCTAACTGAGAATTGATAAAGCGAGTATTATCAACAAAATTACTATTTTTGACAACCGCACTCCAGGTAGAGAGCTCAATAAGTGGACTTTGATAAAATCCAGTAATGCTGATAATTTTTGTTCCTTTTTGTTTGGCTAAAGAACAAGCAACATTTACATCATCAGTATTACCAGATTGACTAATGGCGATGATAACATCATCAGAGTTTACAATAGTACTATCTATAAACATCATATGGCTATCGACTGTACAAAAAGCAGCAATTCCCATACGAATTAGTCGTTGAGTGAATTCTTGTGCAGTATAACCTGAACTTCCTAAACCGTAAACGTAGACACGACGAGCTTTAGTAATAGCATGGACAATATTATGAATAGTGTCAGTATCTAGTTGCTTCCAAGTACCTTGAAGTACTTTTTGATAGAATTCGTAAACTTTATCTCCCATAGAATCGCTTTCAGAAGAAACTGGAACCTCAGGAGAGCTAGCAGCAGATATAGCGAGCTTTAATTTAAAATCATGAAAATCAGAACATTCCATTCTACGCACAAAGCGAGTGATAGTAGCATTACTAACACCCGCTTTTTTAGCTAATTTAGTAATATTCATAGATTGTACTTCTTGAGGATTTTGAAGAACTTTTAAAGCTACTTTACGTTCTTGGCGAGAAAGTGTGGAGAAAATTGCTTCTATATTATTAAGCAAATTCATCAACATCACCCCTGATATAATTTATCTCAAGTATAGCACAATTTTTTACTTAATTGCGTCCATAAATTTATTTGCAATTTCTAGTGGACGAGTAATCGCGCCACCAACTACTAAGGCATGTACACCTAATTCTAAAACACGTTTAGCTTTTTGGGGGAGATCAATTTTACCTTCAGCAATAACTGGATGCTCAGCAACTTTTAGAACTTCTTTTAAATATTCAAAATCATTATCAGCAATATTCATACCTTTAGTAGTAGGGGTATAGCCATGCATAGTCGTACCGATAATATCGAAACCAAGTCTATTAGCTTCTTTGACATCATTGAGATCACCAGTATCAGCCATAAGAAGAGTATTAGGAAATTCTTCGCGGAATTGAGGAATGATTTCTTCCAATTTTTCTCCATTAGGACGTGCTTGTCCTGTTACTTGGCAAGCAACAACTTCAACTCCAGTAGCGGCAACTTGACGCATTTCTTTAAGAGTTGGAGTAATATATACATCAGAATCTGGATAGTCTTTTTTTATAATTCCAATAATTGGAAGTCCAGTCTCGTCTTGAATAGCTTGAATGTCAACGATAGAATTAGCTCTAATTGCAGGTGCGCCAGCCATTTTAGCTGCACGTGCCATACGTGCCATAATGAAAGAGCTATGTAAAGGTTCACCTTCAAGTGCCTGACAAGAAATAATTAATTTTCCGTGAACTTGATCAAGAAAGGTATTTTCCATAATCTTCACCTCAATTTCTACTATTCTTTGAAATATTTTTCGTAAATCTTTTGAGCTCCAGCTTCCATTTCAGGAGTTGGTTTGCTCATAGGTTCTTTGCAGTAGCCAGCATGAACCCCAAGTTTTTCAAATACTAACTTAATAGTAGGATATAAATCATTATTTAAAAGATCAGTAATATAGTCATTACTTAATGTTTGAAGTTCACGAGCTTTTTCTATATCTCCAGCCTCGAAAGCTGCAATTTCTTCTTTAACACGAGGAGCGTTTAAGTTAAATGTTGAACCAATTGCACCATCAACGTCCAATGCAAGAGCAGGTAATAACATTTCGTCAAAACCTGAAAGAATTAACTTATCTGGGAAACGATTACGAACACGTTCTAGGAGATAGAAATCGGCATTAGTATATTTAATACCTACAATTTTTGGATTTTCAAACAATTCAGCAAATTGATCTAGAGATAATGCGACACCTGTTAAGGCTGGAATAGAATAAATAATAAGTTTATTATCTACACCTTCAAGAATTGAATTATAATAATTCTTAATTTGTTCAAATGAGAAATTATAATAGAAAGGTGTAACAGCAGAAATCATAGGGTAACCTAAATCAGTCACATATTTAGCTAATTCTTTTGCTTCATTTAAATTCAAAGAGCCTACTTGAGCAATAAGATGTGTTTTGCCAGCAGCTTCTTCATAAGCAACCTTGAAGATACTCTTTTTTTCTTCTGTACTAAGCATGAAAGTTTCACCAGTACTACCACCTACATAAAGTCCATCGATATGATTTACATCAATATTGTAACGAACCATTTCACGAACGCCGTCTAAGTTAACAGAACCATCTTCGTTAAATGCAGTCATAAGAGCAGAATAAAGTTTTTTCATAATCTATTACCTCACAATTCATTTTTGATAACGCTTTAACTACCTTCGCTTATACTATACAATACGAAAAAAATTATTTCAACAACATATTTAGATAATAATTATCATAATCAAACATAAACGTTGTTATATCAATGCGATAATTATTTTTACAAAATTAATTTGAGAAAAAAAGTATCTTATGCTATATTGAAAGCGGTTATAATAAATTCCTTTAGAAAGAAGGTAATCAAATGAAAAAATATTATTTAGGTTTTGATGTAGGTGGTACTACCATTAAATATGGCTTGATTGATCCTGAATTAAATATTATCGAAAGTAGTAGTTGTCCAACTTTAGAAAATAAAGATGGTCATATTTTAAAAAGCCTAAAGAAAATTACTGAAGAAATGATGAATTCTTACACTTTGCTAGGAATTGGTGTTAGTACAGCTGGCATTGTTGGTAAAAATGGTGAAATTCAATATGCTGGTCCAACAATCCCAGGATATATAGGAACACCTATAAAGAAGGAGTTAGAAGAATTATCTGGATTACCAGTATCAGTAGTTAATGATGTAGATGCTGCTTTATTAGGAGAACGTTTAGCTGGTGGTGCGAAAGGCAGTGACAATGTTTATTGTATAGCGTTAGGTACTGGTATAGGTGGTGCATATTTTTATGAAGGGAAATTATTTTCTGGTGCTCATGCTGGTGCTAATTCTATTGGTTATGCTCTTTATGATAAAAATACTAAAACAGACTATCAGAAAAGAGCAGCTACTTTAAGTTTAGAAGCTTACTTGAAAAGATTTGATACATCTGTAATTGATGCTTTTGAAAAAGCTAAAGCTGGTGATGAAAGATTTAAAAAGATTATTGAAGATTGGGGAGATGAAGTAGCACGAGGTGTAGCAGAAATTATTTTGTTATTTGATCCTGAACTTATCTTATTAGGTGGTGCAGTTGCTAAACAAGGAGAATATCTAGTTGATTTAGTAGAAAGACATCTTGAAGAATATGTTCCTAAAGGATTGATACAGACACAAATTAAGGTTAGTCATTTAGCAAATAAAGCACAACTTTTAGGTGGAATTGCTGAGCTAGTAAATATATAAATAAAAAAATTTGTTGAGTGTTCATTAGTGTTAGATTATACTTATAGGTAATGATAGGTAAATTTAACGAGAAGAGAAAGAGAAGTGACAAATTTGGCAGAAGAAAGAACACTTATCTTAGTTAAACCAGATGGAGTTTCAAGTCATCATGTAGGTGAAATTATCACTAGAATTGAGCGCAAAGGATATGAAATTGAAGCTTTAAAGGTTGTATCAGCTACAGAGGATCAATTAAAACAACATTACAATGATAAGGTTGACAAACCATATTTTCCAGATATGTTATCTTACATGCAATCAGGTCCAATTGTGGGGATAGTTGCGGCAGGTACAAATATTACTAAAGCAATGCATCGAATGGCTGGTAATACAAATCCAGGAGAAGCTGAATTTGGAACTATCCGTGGAGATTATGGGCGAGAATGGCCTTATAAACATATCCAAAACGTGGTGCATACATCAGATAGTGTAGAAAGTGCGCAACGTGAAATTAAAATATGGTTTCCAGAATTTAATTTTTAGAAGTAAATAAAGATGAAAGCTAAGAATTACACTAATTTAACGTGATTCTTAGCTTTCTTTATTTTACAGATATTATATTTTTACTTTTATCAAAATAAAAAAATTTACTTTTTATAAAATGCTGATATAAAAGAATTATCACCTTATTTTGAAAATAAATATCTTTTTTAAGTGTTGAAATATTTATTTTCTTTTTATATAATGACGTTGTTGAATGAAAACGTTTTATAAATAGAGAGTGCTACCTTCGATTACAACACTGCACAGGAATGATATTAAGAAAGGCGGTTGGATATAAATGCATGTATCTATAAACACAGCTATTTTCGAAAATGAAGTAAAAAAAGGTAAGAGCCAATTAGAATGCTTGAAAAGTCTACCAGAGAAATTGATAGATAGCATTGAAGTGCGTGGAGAGTTTTTTAATGAAGGCAAAATTGAAGAAGAATTAGAAGAAATCGCTAATTTGTGTAAGGAAAATGGATGGAAGTTATTTTATTCTGTTCCGCAAGAATTGTTTAATCAAGAAGGTTTCAATCAAGATATCGAAAATAAGATTTTAATAGCTGAAAAGTATAATATCTCTAACTTAAAATACAGTTTAGGGCATATAGATATTAGGAATACAAATTTTAACAAATTAAATGATATTTTAAATAATACATCTGTAAATGTAACTATTGAAAATCAACCTAATGCCAATGGAACTTTAGTAGAAATGAAAAAAGCAATAAATTATTTAAGTGATAATCATATCAAATCAGGATATACATTTGATTCTGGAAATTGGTATTGGATAAATGAAAATCCACATGTTGCTTTTGATGAATTGAAAGACAATATTTCTGTATATCATTTAAAAGATATAAAAAATAAAAATACGATGATGTTAAATGATGGAAATACAGATTGGAAGTATATGTTAAATGAATTAGATCAAAATATACCAATATTTTTAGAATATGGAATTGATAAAGATAAAGTAGTTGATGAAATGGAGAAAGTAGAAGAGGTATTGATGAAACGGTAGGTGTTATCAATGACGTATCTCGTTGAATTGTTTATAATATTGCTTTTGACAAAAATAGGTGCCCATTTATCTAATGTATTTAATTTTCCAAGTGTAATTGGAGAATTATTAGTAGGAATTATTGCAGGTCCTGCAGTACTTGGGATTTTAGCTCCGATTAATTTAGTTCATTATTTTTCAGAGCTGGGAGTAATCATTCTAATGTTTATTGCAGGATTAGAAGGAAATTTACAGATGCTGATGAAGTATTGGAAAACATCTGTAACAATTGCGATACTAGGTGTAATTGTTCCAACAGGAAGTGCAGCACTTTTATGTGCATTAGTATTTGGCTTTTCTTGGGAAACAGCATTATTTATAGGGCTGGTTTTAAGTGCAACTTCAGTAAGTATTACAGTTCAAGTACTTAGAGAAATGAACCGGATGAATAGTAGAGAAGGAGCCATGATTTTAGGTGCTGCAGTAGCTGATGATATCATTTGTGTTATTTTACTAGGTTTGAGTATTAGTTTTGTTGGAAGTAGCGGAACATCAGGTATAGCATTATTAAAATTAATTGGTCCTAAGATACTATTTTTTGTAATCGCATTCTTGTTAGGAAAGTGGTTTGTACCTAAATTTTTAGAAATATTTAGTAAGTTAAATGCGAGCGAAAATGATACAACTGCAGCGATAATTTTATGCTTTGGTTTTGCTGCTTTGGCTGTGTCTATGGGAATGAGTGATGTTTTGGGAGCTTATTTTGCAGGGTTAGCGATTTCTGAAACAAAATTTAAAGAGAAATTGTCATTGAAGATTGAACCTATAGGATATGCTGTTTTTATACCAGTATTTTTTGTAAGTATTGGATTGAGTATTAGTTTTAAAGGAATGCAAAATGATATTTTCTTTATTATATTGCTAATTATTATAGCAATTTTGGGAAAACAAATAGGATGTGGTCTTGGAGCAAAAGCTTTTGGATTAACTTGGGATGAATCGAATATTGTAGGAGCAGGAATGGTATCACGTGGAGAAATGGCACTAGTTGTAGCCAATGTAGCTCTGAATGCACATGTTGTTGATCAAAATCATTATACTGCCATGATAATTGTAACCGTAATCACAACTTTGATTGCTCCACTAATTTTAAAATTCTATATACAAAGAACAGAAAGAGAAGAAGTTTACGCAAAAAATCAAATTAATTAATATTATGAGGTGAAACGAAATGGAAAAAGTCGGTTTTGGTACTCTTAATTGGATTGTCCTAGTTTTATATTTGCTAGCAATGTTAGCAGTCGGAGCTTATTTTACTAAAAAAGCAAGTAAGAATACAGATTCATTTTTCACAGCTGAAGGTAAAATTCCAGCTTGGGCTGCAGGATTTAGCATTTATGCTACAACTTTAAGTGCTATCACTTTTATGTCTACACCTGAACAAGCTTTCTTAAATGATTGGGCATATTCAATTGGTAATTTAGCAATTATTGCTATCATTCCAATTTTAGTTAAGTACTATGTTCCATTCTTTAGAAAATTAAAAGTTCCAACAACTTATGGATACTTAGAAGAAAGATTTGGTCCGGTAATGCGAATTTTAGGTAGTTTACTATTTATGCTTTATCATATTGCTCGAGTAGCTATTGTTATTTACTTACCTATCATCGCAATTACATCTGTTTCGGATATTAATCCAATTATTATTGCATTATTCGTAGGCGGACTATGTATCATTTATACATTCCTAGGTGGTATTGAAGGTGTTATTTGGTCAGATGTTATCCAAGGTATTTTGTTACTAGGTGGTGCATTATTAGTTATCATTCTAGGTGCTCACTATATTGATGGTGGTTGGGCTACTGTAACTTCTGATGCAATTACACATCATAAATTAATTTCTGGATTTGATATGAAAGTAAGTGATTTATCTAAGTTTTTACCTTTGATTTTTGCAGGTCAATTCTTTAATAGTTTATATCAATATACTGGTAGTCAAGATGTTGTGCAACGTTATCAAACCACAGCAACAATGGAAGAAACAAAGAAATCTCTTTGGACAAATGGTATCTTAGCATTTATCACAATTCCTATTTTCTACGGAATGGGTACAGTTCTGTTTAGTTTTTACAACCACGCAGCAGTGCTACCAAAAGGATTTAACACAAGTGCAGTTGTACCATACTTTATTGTAACTAAACTTCCTGCAGGTATTGCTGGACTAGTTATTGCTGCTATCTTTGCTGCTGCTCAATCAACTATTGCTTCTAGTTTAAATGCTATTTCTTCTTGTGGTATTGTTGACTTTAAACAAAGATTCTTTAATGATAAATTTAAGAATATTAGTGATGTTGCTTTAGCTCGTTGGATTATCGTAATTTCTGGTTTATTTAGTTTAGCAGTTGCTATTTACTTATTAGTTGGCAATACTTCAGAAACATGGAACTTATTCTTAGCAGTAACTGGTTTGTTTGGTGTTCCTATTGCAGGTATCTTTGCTGCAGGTATTTTTACAGAAAAAGCTAATACTGTTGGTGCTGTAATTGCTTTGATTGTAGCAGCTGGTTTAACATATTATGTACAATCTTTAAATATTTCTCCATTTATTACAAGTAGCGTATCATTCTTGACATCATTTGTAGTAAGTTACCTTGTGGGTCTAGTTACACCACAATACAGAAAGGATGTAACAGGATTAACAGCTAAAACTATTGATGTGGAATACACTAAAAAATAATTATAATTAGAATATGAAAATTGCTGGTAATTTTTAAACAAAAGTTATCGGCAATTTTTTATTTAAATAGGAAGAAACTATTCTTTATTTTATTATCATAAAAATAATTAAAAGTTACAGCTTATGTGGTGTGCTATAATAATGTAGAAGATATCCTAGTGAAAGCAGGTACTCGGTTTGAGTAATTTATATAGAAGTGTTTTTGATATTATTGGACCAATAATGATAGGTCCTTCAAGTTCTCATACTGCCGGTGCGGTTGCAATTGGAAGGGCAGCTAATGATTTATTTGGCGGAATTCCTGAAAGAGTAATCGTACATTACTATGGTTCATTTGCTAAGACGCATCGTGGTCATGGAACAGATTATGCGATTGCGGCAGGAGTTCTAGGCTTTGATGCATCAGATCCTAGGGTTCCCAATTCTAGACAAATTGCTAGAGAACAAGGAATAGATATTAGGTTTGTAGAAGAGAGCGGTGAAAGTCCTATTCATCATCCTAATACTGCAGTTTTAGATTTGATTGGTGGAGATAAAAGGGTGCAAATTTCAGGTTGTTCCATTGGTGGAGGAACCATAGAGATTCGTAATATTAGACTTCATGGAATAGATATTAAACCAACCGGACCACTATCAATTATACTTTACGTAACCACCAATACAGAAAGGGATAACGGAATATCACTTATTGAGGACTTGAATAGGTTAGCTCCATTTGATAAGAAACAAGTTTTAAAAAATAATGAATATACAATATATGAATTTGATTTGAAACAACAATTACAAGAAGGAATAAGAGGATTTTTTGTTAATAAATATGAAAATATCATCTGTCTATAAGAGGAATTTAAAATGTATGCAAGTATAGAAGAATTAGTTAGCGATGCTACAATTAAAAACTTACCAATATCTGAATTAGTTATTCAAGCTGAGTGTAACGATATGAACGTTTCCAGAAATGATGTATGGAGAAAAATGAAACATAATTTAGACACTATGAGATTAGCAGTTAGTCGGGGTGCCCATGGAATTGGAGTACACTCTAAAACAGGATTAACAGGTGGTGATGCTGTAAAAATAAAAGATTATCGAAAATCTCATAAAACATTATCTGGAGATATGATAATGTCAGCAGTACAATCAGCCATTGCTACAAATGAAGTTAATGCAGCGATGGGAGTTATATGTGCAACTCCAACAGCAGGATCTTCAGGTACTCTTCCAGGAGTATTATTTACTCTTGAAAAGAGGTTGGGATTAGATGAAGAACAAATGGTGAGATTTTTATTTACTGCTGGTGGATTTGGAATGGTTATTGCTAACAATGCTTGCATTGCAGGTGCTACAGGTGGTTGCCAAGCTGAAGTAGGTAGTGCTTCTGGAATGGGAGCAGCTGCGGCTGTAGAAGTAGCAGGCGGGACTCCTAAACAGAGTGCTAATGCAATGGCGATTGCAATTAGTAATTTATTAGGTTTGGTATGTGATCCTATTGCAGGGTTAGTAGAAGTACCTTGTATTAATCGTAATGCTATTGGTTCTAGCAATGCTTTGATATCTGCAGACATGGCACTGGCTGGTTGTGAAAGTATGATTCCGGCAGATGAAGTAATTAGTGCGATGGACAAGGTTGGCAAAAACATGCCAGAGTCACTACGAGAAACAGGAATTGGTGGCCTGGCAGGAACTCCAACTGGACAAGAAATTAGAATGCGTATTTTTGGTAAAAATCTATAAGAAAGGACCAAGTCGTATGAGAAGTAATAAAGAGGTCAGAGATGATATAATAGAGAAGCTAACAACAGTGGTTGATCCCGAATTGAATATAGATATTGTTAACTTAGGATTAATTTACAACGTTGACTTAGATGAAGATGGCATCTGTTTGGTAGAAATGACGTTGACTACAATGGGTTGCCCACTTACTAACATTTTGGCAGATATGGTTACAAGAGCTTTGAGAGATATTCCAGAGATAAAGAACGTAGATGTTGAATTTGTATGGGAGCCAATGTGGACGACAGATCGTTTAAGTCGATATGCTAAGTTAGCTTTAGGGATACACTAGTAGCAATTCAAAGAGGGGTGATTTTTGTGAACAAAAGTCTAAAAAATGTTTTAATTGCTGGAACTGCATCGGGAATTATTTCTGGTTTAGTTAAATTAGGTTGGGAAAACATTATGCCACCTAGAACTCCTGAACGCGATGAAGTTAATCCTCCACAAACATTCCTACAACAATTGGGAGTACCGGCAGAGATAACACAATCAACTTATAAATATTCTGGTCATAGAATGCCATGGGCTAGTTTCCTAATTCACTTTGGATTTTCAGTAACTTTTGCGACAACATATGCATTAGCATTGGAAAAGAAAATGAATTGGTTAACTAAGAAACAAGGTATTCCATTTGGTGTAGCTATGTGGATTGCTTTCCACTTGGTAATTATGCCAGCTATGAAGACTATTCCAAGTGCTAAACGTCAACCTTTAGAAGAACACTTATCAGAAGTATTGGGTCACATTTTCTGGATGTATACTAATCATGAAGTGGCTAAAGAAATTTTAGATAGATTAGATAAATGATAGAGATAAGGATTAAGATGAGCTAGTCTTAATCCTTATTTTTTATTAGTATTTTTTGTTTAAAAATGATAGAGTATAATTAAATTATCATAATTACTTGAATAAGAGGTGATTGCATGACATTAAGGATTGCATTGGCACAAATTCCTGTTGAACATGGGAAACCTGAAGAAAATTACAAAAAGGTTGATCAATATTTAAGCAAGGCAGCACAAGCTAAGGTGGATGTAGTTGTCTTGCCAGAATTGTGGAATACAGGTTATGATCTAGCAAGGTTAGAAGAAATCGCAGATGTTGAAGGGAAGCGAACTAAAGAATTTCTACAAGCTAAAGCACAAGACTATAAGGTTAACATTGTTGGTGGATCAGTTGCGATTAAAGAACATGAACAGTTTTACAATACAACTTATATTGTTGATAAACAAGGCAAGTTCATTAGTGAATATCGTAAAGTCCATTTGTTTAGATTGATGGATGAAGATAAGTATTTAGCTGCTGGTAATCAAAAAAATGTTTTTGAATTAGCTGGTGTGAAGAGTGCATCTTTTATCTGTTATGACATTCGATTCCCAGAATGGTTGCGGACAGTTGCTAAGGAAAAATTGAGTGTAATCTATGTCGTGGCTCAATGGCCTCAAACTAGAATTGAACAATGGAAAGCCTTGTTAGTTGCAAGGGCGATTGAAAATCAAGCTTATGTTGTTGCAGTTAATCGAGTGGGCGATAATCCTGACAATAAATTTAATGGTCATTCACTGATAATTAATCCTTTAGGTGAAGTTTTAAGTGATAGTGGCGATCAAGAAACATTGACAGTTTATGATTTAGATACATCCGAAATGGAAAAATTCACTCAACAAATTCATGTATTTGAAGATCGTAGACCAGAATTATACGACTAAGAAAGCGAGGAAAGACGATGGAATTTGAGAAATCCGAAATTCTAAAGAATCTACCAAAGCAATTCTTTGCTAATTTGGTAATCAAAGTTAACAAAAAAATTGCAGAAGGAGTAGATGTTATCAATCTAGGACAAGGTAATCCTGATAAACAAACTCCTGAATATATCGTCAAGAGCACACAAAAATGGGTAGCTAGTCCGCAAAGTCACAAGTACTCATTGTTTCGTGGACAGCCAGAATTTAAACAAACTGTGGCAGACTTCTATCAAGAAAAGTATCAAACTACATTCGACCCAGAAAAAGAAGTCGCAGTTCTTGGTGGATCTAAAACTGGCTTAGTCGAACTACCACTAGCATTGATGAATCCTGGCGATGTATTTTTATTACCTGATCCTGGTTATCCAGATTATTGGTCTGGAGCTACACTTGGACAGGTTACTTTTGAGAAAGTTCCGCTTTTGAAAGAGAATAATTTCTTACCAGATTTGAAATCTATTCCTGAAGAACTTGCTAGAAAGGCTAAATTCTTCTATATTAACTACCCTAATAATCCAACGGGTGCGACCGCAACTCGAGAATTTTACGAAGAATTAGTTGCTTGGGCAAAGAAATATGAAGTAGGTATCATCAGCGATTTTGCATATGGTGCAATTGGTTTTGATGGAGAGCGACCATTAAGTTTTATGGAGATTCCGGGAGCTAAGGATGTTGGTATCGAATTTTATACCTTCTCTAAGACTTTTAACATGGCAGGCTGGCGAGTTGCTTTTGCGGTAGGAAATGCTGATATCATTGATGCTTTAAATCTTATCCAAGATCATTTATTTGTAAGTATCTTTCCAGCTCTACAATATGCAGGGATTGATGCTTTGAAAGCTCCAGAACGCGATGCTGAGATCAATAAGATTGTAGATCGTTACGAAACTAGAAGAAATGCGTTCATCCAAGCTGCTGAAAAAATCGGATGGAAAGCTTTTGTACCTAAGGGAACGTTCTACGCTTGGATGGAAGTACCAAAGGGATATAGTAGTGAAGAATTTGCAGATCTGCTTTTAAATGAAGCTGGAGTAGCAGTAGCTCCTGGGAATGGTTTTGGCGAATATGGGGAAGGTTATGTACGAATTGGTTTGTTAATCGAACCAGAACGTTTAGAAGAAGCAGTTGATAGAATCGCAAAACTTAATTTATTTAAATAGTTGGGAATAGTGGCAAGACAGCGATGTTTTGTCGCTATTTTTTTGAACGTACATGGATATGTTGTTAACCAAATAAGCAGAAAAGAGTGTTAATTAAGAAAATACAGAATTAAATTTAATTAAAATAGTATAATAATGGCAAAAATAGAGAATAGGTGGTGGAATGATGGATTATTTAGTTATTAAGGCAATTATTTGGATATTTTTATAATATCAGCAATTTTGAAAGTTAATTATAAGAAAAAACATGGTGAATTAGATAAACGAGCTAGAAAGCAAGCAACATTAGGAACATTTCTAATAGTAACTATAATATTTGATGAAGGTTATGAGAATAAAATACTATATATAATAGTATTAATAGCACTGTTGGTATATATAGTATTAGTGATATATAGATTAGTTATGGCTATTAAGGATAGGAAAAAGTAATAAGAAAGGTGATAAAGCAAATGAAAGCAATCTATAGAGGTAGAAAAGTAGATGTTTGGCAAGTGAGTAGAGATAATGTCCAGCCTGATTGGGTTAAAGATGCTTTTGAGCATAATGGGTTGCGATGGTTACATGGTAGTGGTAATAAAGTCAGAATTTATTGGCCAGCAGTTACTAGAGCAAAAAAAGGAATAATACGAACTATTTTAAATGGAATTTCAGCTTCTTTTGTTGGTATAGCTGGTGGTGCATCGGCAATGTATGACATTGGCTTTGAGGGAGATGTTATCGATTTTACCAATTCTAAGGTCGTTACAGCTGAAAAGTTCGCTAAGAAATATCGGATAGTGTCTGAAGATTGAGATAAAGGTATTAAATTGTCTATGACAAGGCAATTAACTTTTATGTCAAAATAAGATTGAATAATTATATGATATAATAAATATGTATTACGAAAGGTGGTTGATTTATTGTGATTAAAGCGGCTATATTTGATCTTGATGGATTGCTAGTAGATACAGAAATTGTATCTTTAAAAATATATCAGGAATTATTATCTGAATATGGATATAGTTTTACTAAAGAAGAATATGCAAAACATTATAGTGGGAAAACAGAAAAAGAAAATATTAAACGTTTTATAGATACATATAACTTATCGGTATCTTATCAGGAATGTTTAGATGAAGTTTTGAATATTGAACGCAAACTTATTTCACAAGGTGTGGAATTAAAAGTAGGGGTAAAATCTCTACTTATGTACCTAAAAGAGAATAATTATAAAGTAGCTTTGGCAACATCAAGTACCAAAGATAGAGCGATTTCTATTTTAAAAGGGTACGATATTCTCAGCTACTTTGACGAATTTGTATTTAGTGAAGATGTAACACTAAGTAAGCCTAATCCAGAAGTTTTCTTAAAAGCTTGTGAAAAAACAAATGTATCAACTAATGAAGCAATAGTTTTAGAAGATAGTGAAAATGGTATTATGGCTGCCTACAATGCACATATTCCAGTTATTTGTATACCTGATATGAAAAGACCAGCAAAAGAATATTTAGAGAAAACTATTGCTGTTTGTAAAACATTAAACGATGTTATTGATTATTTAAAAACAAAATAACAGTTACCGCATAATAAAAGTAACATAATAAAAAAAGTTGAATATAAAGATAGGACCAATTTACTAATTTATGCAAAAATGTAGTTTTGAATCTACAAAAATCGATTATTTGCATAAATTTTCTAATTGGTCCTATTGCTATATCGCATATTTTACGTCTTTATCTACTTCCTTTTATTTATGTCTTTCCAGCTCAACCATAAACATATTAAGAACCCCAAATACAGAACTAGAAAAGTAATTAACATTATAGTACGTTCTAATTGCTTAGGGATAATTCGAGGAATAGGAAGTTTAAATAATGGATGATGATAAAGAGGGACAACCCCTAATTGTGGTAGAACAGAATTTTTGTTTTTCTTATTAGTAGTTTGATTATGAATTTTTTTAACAGGTTTAGATGATTGTGAAGTAGTATTAACCAATTCAGGAGTAGTTTTTTCCTCTTTAAGCTGATTTATATTTGTTGATATAGGCTTAACAGTTGGTTCAACATTTTGATTATTTGTAATAACAGGATTTGAAGTATCCGTGCTTACAGTTTTCTTTATGATATAGGAATCTGCTAACTTGTTAGCATCTGCAGAAAATAAAAAGTCATAAAATTCTTGTCCTGTTTTTTCGCCACCAATCCAAGCACTGACAACTTTACCATTCTTTAAACGCATAGTTGTTGGGGTTCCAGAAATTCCAATTTCTTTAAATGCAAAATCATGAGCATTAGGTTCAGCATCAATATCATAGTAGTAAAGCTGATTATTTATTAGTTGGTTAAAATCACGTAGATGTGGAGAAGCTTGCCGACAAAAATAACAAGTAGGACGTCCAATGTAAAGAACTTGGTCTAGATTGTTGCTATTTTCAGTAACCATGGTTTTAACAGTATCAGTATTAACTTTATTGAAGTTTGCCACATTTTGATTATATTTATCGATTGTAACATCATGAGAGTAAAATTTTTCTTCAATTGCAGCATCCTCATCATTAGAATCAACAGGTGTACTTTGACTTTGAGGCGTAACTGTTGTTTCAGATGTTGTAGTAGGTGTAACTTCATTCGCTGATATACTATTCGTGGTGATTCCCCAAGTTAGTAAAAAAGAATATATTAGTAAAGTAAATTTAATGTATCTCATTTTTTCAATCCCCCTAATCGTATATATGTAATTATTGCAAATAATGTCTACATAGTGTGATAAACTGCTGGAATGGTAGCAATAACTACTTATTTGGACTATTTACCAAATAAGTAAGAAATAGTGCTAGTTAAGAAATTTAGCATTGGATGTATTATGAAAATAGTATAATGAAGATGTAATTAATAGAGCTCTTTAATTATATGTAGAAGGTGATTTCTATGAAAGCAATCTATAAAGGTAAAGAAGTACAAATATGGCAGATAAGTAAAACAGCAGAACAACCTGAATGGATAAAAGAAGCATTTAAAGCTAACTATCTAAAGTGATCAGGTGATAAATTGTTATTTATTATGAATGGAGTTAAGGCACCTGTTAAAATTAGTGCTTGGACGAATTTTAAGACTTTATTTAATGAGCCTTCAGGTTGGTGGGCAACTTATGCAAGTGGGTATATAGGCGATTACTTGGATTTCACTAATCGTAAAATTATACCAGAAAGAAAATTTAAAAAGAAGTACAAAATTGTTAATAAATAAGCCTATCAGGTGTAATTTGATACCTGATAGGCTTATTGTTATCTTCCTGAAATCAAGAAAAACTTAATAATAGAAATAAAGATAAATAGTAATTGTAATCCAAAATCAATTCTATTTAATGGATGTTTGTCATCAGTAGATTCAAAATAGTGAAAATGTAGCATGGTTGTAACCAAAGAAGAAAAAGCCAATATACCAAGATGAATTAGATTTCCATCAACTAATGTCCAGATCAACAGGAATAAAGTAATTAGTGAAACAGAAATTTTGCTGAAATTAATATTATTAGAAAAACTATTCATAATTTTTTACCTCAATTCATTATAAAAGTATTTTTATTATCACATAGAAAGTGATGAATTGAGGGGATTTTTCCAATTTGGTAGTAAGCGGTGCCTATCTGGTTGAAAAAAGAGAATAAGAATAAAATTTAGCAAAATTAGAAGAAATAGTCAAAAAGAGCAGATGAAGTGAATAATTATAAGTGTAAATTATAGCTATAATAAATTTTTAAAATTATGAGGTGTTGAAGTTATGAATAATAATTTTGTACAAGTTGATAAGAAAGAATTGGCACATATAATTGGTGGAAGAAATTCTTATGATTATATAGATAGCGGACAGTTTGGTTACGATATAGGCTGTACAATTGCTAATACTAAATTTTTTAAAAGATTAAGACACTCAAATCAAAATATTTGTAGTTAAAAAGAAATGTAACCAACTAGGTATAGAATAACGTATTTTACGCTAAATCGATATTTGAATACGGAATGATAATACAATAAAAGTGTAAGTATATGTTTCACAAGTGTTTTAGAAAGGGTGTGTTCTTACATGCTAAAAAAACTATGGGAGACTTGGTTGGATGGTGGATTCATTAGAGGAAAGAAGAGATATGTTATTGCTCCAGTTATTTGGGCACTATTGATTCCACTAGGAATATGGCTGTTTGGTAATGAGGAAATGTCTTATTTAGATTATATTCAAACGCCTAAAATGATAATAGTTACTATTTTTTGTCTAGTAGGTGGTAGTACACTACTTTACTTATTAGATACTGCGATGAAAGTAAATAAACATATGAAAGGATGATTATCATGATGAAGGAATTTACAGTATTGACAGAATGTGAGTTAGCAAAGGTTGATGGTGGGAAACGTGGTCCTAACTGTGTAGGTAACTTTTTAGGTGGTCTATTTGCTGGAGCAGCTGCAGGAGTTCCACTTGGACCAGCTGGTATTGTAGGTGGAGCAAACTTAGGAATGGTAGGCGGAGCACTTACTTGTTTATAATATAGGAGTGATTTAAAATGAAAAATCTAGATAAAAGATTCACAATTATGACTGAAGATAACTTAGCATCAGTAAATGGTGGTAAAAATGGTTATGGTGGTAGTGGAAATCGCTGGGTTCACTGTGGAGCTGGCATCGTAGGTGGAGCTTTAATTGGAGCTATCGGTGGACCCTGGTCAGCCGTAGCGGGTGGAATTTCTGGTGGCTTTACAAGTTGCCGTTAGAATAAGTCTAATGAATTAGAAAATAAGAAATAAATCTATTTTTCTTCAAGTAGTGTCAAGTGTAAGTTATAGTATATAGCTAAATTTGACACTACTTTTATTTTTAATAGAACATAATATATTTTGGGATTAGGAAGTGAGTATATGATATTTGGGATTACTGTAATAGTTGCATATAGTATTTTTATCAGTATTTATACTAGTCTAAAAGAAGAGGGGCATCATAAGTTATTTGATGAGAAAGTCATAGAAAAGAATAAGAAAATAAGTTATGTGAGAGCGTGGGTGTTAAATTTTATGTGGTGGCTATAGTTTTAAGAATTTCATCCAAATAAGCATTAAAATGAACCGAATATGATAAAAAACGAATAAAGTAGATTAAAAAATGTTAAACTATATTTGTAATAAAGATAACAAAGGAGAGATTTTTTATGAAGTTTGAAGTGTTAACAGAAAAGAAGTTACAGAAAATAGCTGGGGGAGCAACCAAAAAGGGTGGCTTTAAAAGATGGCAATGTATATTCACATTTTTTGGTGTTTGTAAATAATGGTTAATTTAAATTCAACATCTGGTTATATAGTAGCTACACTAATTTTATTTATAAATACTTTTTGTAGATATAGTTTTTTTATCTTTTGACCCCTACTAGGAAAAGTAAGAAGTATAATTTATAAATTATACTTCTTACTTTTCCTGTAATTCTTTTAATTAATGGTGTTGGAGATATTATTGGTTTTTTTGCACCATTTATTGAAATTTTTATTTTTTATATTGTATACAGACAACTAACTTTGGATTACAGATTATGTGGAAGGTTGTTAATGCTAGATTTATTTTCCTATATAACATTCGGTGCTTCAGCATTATTTTTTACATTATTTACAAATTATTACACAATGGTCAGTGTGATAATATTAGATGTGTCATTAAACATTTTTGAATATATAATTTTAACAAAGACGACTATAATAGAGAAACTAGATGATGAGTATGGATTATTGTATTTTTATTTAATTTTATACATATGGATTAGTTCAATGGTTATTTACTATCTAACAACATATGTATTTAATATAGATGCAGTATCGTATATTATAGCTATGGTAGTTGTTGTTAGCCAATTGTTCTTTTCATTATTTGTATATTCCATTAATAAGAAAATATGGCAGGATAAATTAAGTTTACAACAAATTAATGATCTAAAAATTTATACACAACAGTTAGAAAGTAGCCAGCGAGGTTTACGTAAATTTAAGCACGATTATCAAAATATGCTATTAAGCTTGAAACTCAGTGTAAAAAAAGTCATGATAAAGAGTTAATAGATAAACTAGCTGAATATTCAAGTAAGACTTTAGAAGATAAAGTATTATGGCAGTTTAATGATGTTGACAATGTTAAAGATGAATTATTAAAGAGTCTATTTATCAGTAAGTTGAATAGAATCTTTCAAAACAATATTCAATATTCTTTTGAATGTCGAATTGTGATAGAAAACTTGTCGAATAAGTATAACTCGTTTGACATTGTTAGAATATTAGGAATTGTGTACGATAATGCAATTGAAGAAAGTCTTGAGTTTGGTGATGAAGCTAAGATAGATACTATGATTTATCAAGAAAATGGTGAACTTGAAATTGAGATTAGAAATCGTTATCGAGATACCGATCTAACAATTCAAGATATAAAAAAATCAGGTTTTACAACTAAGAAGAATCATGACGGATTAGGATTAGCTAATATAGAAGAATTAAGTCAATCTTATAATGATATTTTTATTAATTATCAAATTAAAGATGGTTGGTTTACTTTCCTTATGGTTATGAGCATTTAAGGGGTAGTTTAATTTGGAAGAATATGGAATTATTATTTGTGACGATGAGAAGGATCAAGTTAGAAGGATACATGATCTAGTTAAATATGCTATTTGGTCTTTAGAAGATTCTGCTGACAGTAAAGGTAAAAAATTTAAAATAACTTTGGAAGCTAATAGTTATATTGAAGTAGCCGATTATTTGGAAGATAACAAAGTAGATAGTGGAGTTTATTTTTTAGATATTGAACTTAGTAAAGATAAAGCAGATAGAGATGGGATAGATTTAGCTGAATTTATTAGACAAAAAGATCCAAATGCACAGATAATTTTTATTACAGCTTATGAAAATCTAGCAGCAATGACTTATCGACGTCGTACTGGAGCATTGGATTTTATTACTAAAAATGATAATGATGAAGTGATTCAAAAACGACTAAATGAGACTTTATCATTAGCTGCAAGGAGAATTAGGGAATCTCATGCCATAAAGAAAATGACATTTAGCTATAAAATGGGCAGAAGAATTATTAACGAAAATATCAATGATATTCTATATATTATTGCCACTCCTAAGTCACATAGATTGAAAATAGTTACAGTTAATGGTATGGGTGAGTTTACAGGCGATATTAAGAAGTTAGAGGTAGAAAATGATTTTCTAGAAAAAATATCACAATCTTGTTTAGCTAATCCAAGTAATATTGTTGAAATTAACCTGTCAACAAGGAGTATTTCTTTTAAAGATGGATATAAGGAGACTTTTCCTAGGAGAAGTAAGGCTAAAATGAAAAGTTTGATTGAAAGGTATAATTTGAAAACAGTTTAATTTTTTGTGTTTATTAGTGTAGGTGGTGAATGATCATGGTAGAAACAAGTATTATTATATTGCTAATTGTAGGGTTTATGGTAATTTCAAGGTTGAAAGTGAATTTTACGAGAAATAGTAAGTATGCAGGGTTTCTATTGTTAATATTACTGAATTTAAATGGGCTTATGCGAACTCCTATGTTAACAATGAGAGGTTTAATCTTATTGGGAACATTAATGATTTTTATAGTTATGTTGATTAAAGAAATTAGACAAAATAGAAAATATAATTAATAAAGAGGGTTGGAACTTAGGGTATTCCAACCCTCTTTATATGACATCTCATGATTATCTTTGCAAATGTTTATTGACTATTATTAATATATTTACAATATAAAGTAATGGGTCGCTAAATATGTTAAACAAAATTAGATAAAAGTTAGTATTCACTTCTTCAATGTAGTTGCAATTATAGAAATTAATCCCATCATACAAAAAATTAAGGGATATAAGTTATTACTATTAAACAACATTAGGATTCCTGTACATATATTGGCTATACCAATAAAGTAGTCTATTCTTTTATTCACTTTTTTCACATCCTTATTTAAGATAATTACCTATAGTTATTGTATTTCAAATGAAAGATAGGATGATTTTTCAAGCCTAATATGAACTTTTTAAAGCGTATTTGGTTAAGCCAGATATGTATTAAAAAAGACCTAATTCGATAATTTAGGCACGATGATTTGAGAATATGATAAATTAAAACTAGGAAATGAAATTATATAATGGAAAAATCTAGCTGAAGTTATTAGTAGAAATGGAGAGTAATATATGAAAATAAATAAAAATTTTTATAAAAATTATACTTTTTATATCGGTTTAGTAATGTTATCAATAGCAGTAGGAAGTATTTTTCTTGATAAAGGATATTTTTTATTTGCAATTATTGATATATTATTTACTTACCTAGGTATAAGATATGTCTATCAATCATTGGTGACAACAAAACGTTATGAAAGAAAGCGTTAAAATCAATAGAGTAAGAAAGTTAGGAAAAATCAAATTAAAAAAGTATATTTTTACTTAATGATTTTTCTTAATTTTTTATTTTGAAGTTAAGGAGTACATATGAAAAAGTCAATACTAGTTTTTATTGTATTATTACTATTGAATAATTGATATTTTTAAATATGGGTGAGTTGCCGGTATTATTCCACTATTTCTTATCTTAGTTGCTGCAAAAGTAAAACGTTCTAAAAAATAATAATTAATAAGAATTTTTTGAATATTCTTTACCATTAAACCACTGGTAGATTTTTATTTCGTAAAGATTAGAGTAGGATTATTGTAGATTAACAAGTGAGGATGAATGACATGGAAGAAAAATTTTTGAATTATGATATACCTAATTTTGTAAAAGAATCACCTAATTACCTAAAACTATTTGAAAAAGAACGTATCATCCTAAAGAATAAACATGATAAATGGGGGATCTACTTTAGTGAGGAATTAGGATATTCATTGGAATATAAGGAAAATTTAGGAAAAGTAGATTATGTATATGATTCTTTCTTGGAAGCCTACTCTCAAGCTGATAATGACGGAGAAGTTTGGTTTTCAGATGAAATAGCACATGAAGTATTTGGTGAACCTGAAGATGAAGATCTTAATGAAAAAGGAGAATTTGGAAATTTGAGCGATGATTTCTTTTGGACAAAGAATCACCTAATTTTCAGACACCATGGTGACTATAGTGTTAAGAACCTAGAAGATGAGTACCAAGAATGGAAAAATTTGGATAAGAAAGTCAAAGAAGACAGTTTTACGCATGAAAATTTTCTATTAATTTATGAATGGCTTAGGACACATCCTAATTTCTGGAAAGAAAATGTTCATGGGAATAGAGTCTTCTGGGAGACATCACACATGAATTTAAACTTTATGGATATTTATCCAACTTCTAGTGAAACAAGTGGAAAAGTAGAATGGTGGGCTGAGGCTGAGGGTGGATATCATGTTTTAGATGATACTGATGTCCCATACGCAACAACTTACTATCATGATATTGCTTTGGATTGTGGTGGTAATACATATGAGCAAGCAGTACTGAATTTTGCGAAAAACGTTTGGTTACAAACACATGGAATGTTGAAGGATAAAGAAGCAAGACGTGACGCTATCTTTGAAAGATGGGTTAAGGATTCTGGATGCGAATCTGACTGAATACTTAAGATAAAATTTAATAGCTTACGCCAAGTAAAAATCGCCAAGGATTAGTGCAAATCTTTGGCGATTTTTTAAATTTTTCCGGTTTCTACTTGAAAGTTAATCATGGTGCAAAAGGCATTTCTAATGCTAAAAAAATACCAACGAAAATTAAAAATAGTCAAAACTAATATAAGAATAGTTCCTATATTGGAATCCGTTAAAAATAGACGAGTGTTCGGAATCCAAGTTAGTAGTGCAACAACAATAGATAAAATAAATAATAAATATTTTTTCATTTTAATTATCTCCTTATGATGAGAAAGGGCAAAAACTACTTTTCTTTTGGAGTTTCATAAACAAAATTATTAAAGTCAATATTGAGCAAGTTTTGACGATAATATACTAATGACTTAATAGATAGATGAAGATGATCTAGAAGTTCAATTTCGGATTTATCTTTATTAGTAAGGAGATAATTGTAAATATAACTTTGTCTTAATTTTGAAGGGGCTAGTGTCATATTCAAAATTTCTTCATCAGGTCTAACTCTCATTAATAATGAATTTAACGAATTCAATGGTTTTTCAGGATCGTTTTTTAGTGAGAATACGAAATAATTATCAGGTTTTACTTCAATATTATCTAGCAAAATTCCAATATTTTCTGTATTAAAGTTTCGAAGCTGTCCAAAAGTAATATTAAGTAATCCCTTTGGTTCGATATTTTGAGAGATTAGAAAAAGTTCTAATTTTGCATCATCAGAAAGTTCCGCAATTTTGAAAATTTCAGGTAGATATTGCTGCCAACCAAGTGTAATATTAGTGTATTTATTGACTTTGTAAGTTTTTAAATCGATTAAAGGATATTCATCAATCAACTGATTACTATAGAGAAAAGTAAAATACTTTTTCAAGTGAAAATAGTATTTATTAGCAGTATTAGCAACAATATGATGTTGTTCTTGAATATTTACAAGATAGTTAGTGATATCTTGAGGTCGGACAAGACGAATATCATTACCATGTTCTGATTGACTATAAAAATAGTTATAGAAACTATTGACGGTATAATCGTACAACATTACGGTACTTTCACGATAATGTTTAACATCTTTAGCCCAAGATAGAAATTTTTCACGATAAGGGTACTCCATATATAACACCTCACTAAAAATTACGTTGCAACTATAACTACTGAAATTATATCACATACAAAGATACCCTCAAAAGCGTTATAGAGAATCTTTTGAGGGTATCTTTATATAATTAACTTAAATATTGAGTAAAGAGATCTGCATATAATTCGATAAATGCTAGGTAAGTTTATTTTTTTAAAATTTTGCATTTAATTAAGTGTTAGTTATGGTTAATTTACATATAAATAAGTTTTAATATTTATAAATAAGTGTTTGTAATTAAATAATTAAAATGTATTGACAAAAACCTTTTCAAGGCGTAATGTAAAAATCATATTGATGACCATAATATAGGGGTTGATGGCGATGAATTTTGATGATAATGAAGAATTAGTAAATAAGCAAGTTGACATGAATGCTTATTCGCATAACTTATTAAAAGAAAAATATCCTACGAAACAAGATGTGATTACCGAAATTATGAACTTGGAAGCAATTTTGCATCTTCCAAAGGGAACTGAACACTTTGTAAGTGATTTGCATGGGGAGTATACAGCATTTGATCACGTTTTAAGAAATGGTTCTGGGAGTATTAAACAGAAAATTCAAGATTACTTTTCAGATAGAATGACAGAACAAACGATGCAAGATTTTGCTTTGCTAATCTACTATCCTGAAGATGAATTGGCTCTAGTAAAGAAAAAATTACGTACAGAAAATGAGCTACAACAATGGTACTTAGATAACATTTCCCACTTATTAGAATTTTTAGAATTATCAGGAAGCAAGTATACGCGCTCAAAGGTTCGTAAAGCACTAAATCCTAATTTTGTATACATAACAGAAGAATTATTATATAACGATCCACAAGAATTTAATAAGAGAAGTTATATTAATCAACTTTTGAAGAATATTTTGAAATTAGATCAAGCAGGTAAATTTATTATTGCTACCTGTTACACAATTCAAAGATTAGTAGTAGATCACTTACATGTTCTAGGCGATGTTTACGATAGGGGAGAAGAACCAGACAAAATTATGGATAGATTGATGAATTATCATTCTGTCGATATGCAATGGGGAAATCATGATTTACTATGGCTAGGTGCAATGGCAGGCTCAAAACTATGTATGTTGAATTTATTGAGAATTTGTGCAAGATATAATAACTTGAACATCATAGAAGATGCTTATGGGATTAACTTACGTCACCTTTCGAGATTTGCTGAGGAGCAATATGAGGATAATCCTCAATTTAGACCTAAATTGACTAATGGTGATGGGTATAGATTCAACGGCGAAAAGCTACAAATCACGCAAATTCATCAAGCTGTTGCGATGATGCAATTTAAGCTTGAAGGGAAAGTTATAGCTAGAAGACCAGAATTGGAAATGGATGATCGAGATTTACTTAATAAGATAGATTACAAGAAAAATGTAATTAGTTTAAATGGTAAAGAATATCCGTTACAAAATACTTGTTTCAACACTGTAGACCCTAAAAATCCTAGTGAATTAACAGATGAAGAAAATGCGATTGTAGATGAATTATTAATTTCCATTCAACATTCTACAAAATTAAAACGTCATCTAGATTTTATGATGAATAAAGGTAGTATGTACCGTACATATAATGGCAATCTCTTATTCCATGGATGTATTCCTGCAGATGAAGAAGGAAATTTCTGTAGCTTGAAGATCGGTAGTAAAGAATATTCTGGCAAAAAATTGTTTGATTTTTCTGAAAAAATGATTCGAAAAGCTTACTCTAATCCAAATGTAAAAGATGATTTTGCCACTGATTTTATGTGGTATTTATGGCAAGGAGCTCTTTCCCCACTGTTCGGTAAGAAATCTATGACTACTTTTGAACGTTATTTTATTGCAGATAAAGCTTGTCATGAAGAAGTAAAGAATCCATATTATAAATTAAGGGAAAATAAGGATTTCTGCATCAAAATTTTACAAGAATTTGGATTTACTGGCGATGATACTAATCATATTATCAATGGTCACACTCCAGTTAAAAGGGGACATAATGCAATCTGCGCAGAGGGTTATATGTTGGTAATTGATGGAGGATACTCCAAAGCCTATCAGCCAACAACAGGGATCGCTGGATATACATTATTGTATAATTCATATGGCTTGCAACTAGTTTCGCATCAACCATTTACTTCAAAACAAGATGCTATTAGAAGCGGGAAAGATATCGTTTCAACGGTTCGAGTGGTAAAGCATGAATTACAACGAAAATCAGTTGCGGATACTGATATTGGTGAAAATATTAAAGAAAAAATTAGAGTTTTGTATAATTTATTGAGAAATTATGATTAGATAGAGCGTCATCTCAAAACTAGTTTGAGATGATGTTTTTTTAGGTAGTAAAAAGCAACTGAAGAAAAAGGGTACAAAAAAAGACGCTTTCTAGGCGTCTTTTTTGTATCTAATCAATTAAAAGATTAATTTTTTTTCGTTTCTTTAAACCAAGGCCAGTTGCTAATGAAAGTATTAAGAGACCGATAGTAGCTAAACTATTATGTTCTTCACCAGTTTGTGGAAGTTTCTTAGATTTTGTAACTGGTTGGGAAGGAACAACTTGATTTATTATTTGTGATTTAGCAGTTACTGTAGTTGAGTTAACATGTTTTGTCATTGTATTTGTTGAATCAGCAGGATCAGTCTTATTTGAGTCAACCGATTCTGTTGGTTTAGGAGTTGGTTGAACTTCAACTGGATTCTTAGTATAAGTAACAGTAATGACTGTGTCCTTAGTATCTGGAGTAACAGTTAAAGCCGTAACAGATTTAAGATCCGGAGTATAACCCTTCAATGAAGGAGAATCGACAGCTTCAAAAGAAGTGTTATCGACGTTCCAGTTACCGTAGGTAACATCACCAGTGACAGTATCAGTGAATACATCACGAGAGAAGATGAACTCTTGGTTTACGGAATCTGGAGCAGAAACTTCATTGCCATCAACGAGATAGTTAATAGTACGTTTAACCGTCTTATTTTCAGTAGAAGTTACAATTGGATTCTTAGTATAAGTAACAGTAATGACTGTGTCCTTAGTATCTGGAGTAACAGTTAAAGCCGTAACAGATTTAAGATCCGGAGTATAACCCTTCAATGAAGGAGAATCGACAGCTTCAAAAGAAGTATTATCGACGTTCCAGTTACCGTAGGTAACATCACCAGTGATGGTATCAGTGAATACATCACGAGAGAAGGTGAACTCTTGGTTTACGGAATCTGGAGCAGGAACTTCATTGCCATCAACGAGATAGTTAATAGTACGTTTAACAGTCTTGCTTTCAGTAGAAGATACAATCGGATTCTTAATATAGTGTACAGTTATTGTTGTATTATCAGTGTTTGTTGTTACTTTTTGTTGAGCTACAGATTCTTTATCTGGGTGATATCCTTTAACTGTTTTAGAAACAACTTCATTCCATTGATCATCACTCCATTGTCCCCAAGTTATATTACCAGTTACCAAGTTCTTACTTCCATGGCGAATGAGAGTAACAGCTTGGACTACCGTATCTGGAGCTTGGACTTGACCATCATTAACCACATAGTTAATAGTTCTAGTTATGGATTTGCTTTCTTTTAACGAGTCATCTGTTAGAGCCTTGTAATGGTAAGTAACAATAAGATCATTAGCACCAGTAACTCCATATTGATTTCCTTCTACACGTTCAAGACGATAATTTGGATTAAGATCAGCTGGCTTAGCGATAGTTTGGTAAGTATCGCCAGAGCGTACCATTTGGGTAGTACTTGGAGCTAGCTCTTGATCAGTATCATCGTCTACCCATTTGGTAGTAACGTTGATATAACGTTGCACATTAAGTGCTAGTTGTGGATTACTATGAGTAATTGCATTATGAAAACCAGTGAAGTTAGTGTTGAAGATTACGTTAGTATTAATCTCTCCATCTTTCATCTCAGTAACTTTGAACGGCAATTCAGCAGTGATATTTCCTGGACTAGTAAGAGTACCAGCTTTTAGGAGTACAGTTTTAATAGCAGACCAATCTGTAACTTTATCAGCAGTTATAAAGTCTTTGAAGTCATCTTCAGTGAGAGCTTCAGTTTTGTTAATATGTTTCGTAGAGTAAAGAAGCTGTACATTTTCTCCGTTCCTATTTTCACTGATTGTTCCTTGTCCAGTAAGTGAAATAGTTGTATTATCCCCAAGTGCAACGTCTGGTAAATTTACTAGGTTATAACTGCAATCAGATTTTCCAAGATCAGATAAATAAGTATTAAGTTTAAGACTTCCGTTGGTGTTATCCACTTGGCCGTTTTGAATATAGTTTAATTTAGGTGGATTAGTTAAGCTGTCACCAGCTTGAATATAATCGCCATTAGAACGAATTGAATCAAAACTACTATAAGTTGAAGCATAACTAAAAGAATAGTTAACCCAGTTTGGGCCGAAACCAGGCATATTAAGAATAGTAAAGGTCTGATTACCACGAGTAATAGTATGGAACGCTTGGTATGAAACTGGAGTAAATTTATTCTTATCTGTTACAATTTCAGCAATTAAAGGATTAGTATCAACCAAAGTTGGAGCATATGAGTAGTTCGCAGGTGCTTGGTTAGGTGTTGCCGTTATGGTTAAGTCTTGGTTATTAGCATCCTTCACATAAACTGGAATTCCGTAAAAGGGCATGAATGGGAGAGAAATAACAAAAGTTTGTTCCCCGTGTTCTCCAACAGTCCCTAAATATTCAATCTTTCCATCTTTTACTTCTTTATTATTTTGAAAGAGATGAAGATCACTTGGGTTAACAGTGAATCCTCTAGGAATTTCAATTAGGTAAGAACTTGCTTCATCTGAATAATTAACGTGTTGAAGAGTATAGGAAATTTTGGCAATATTTCCACCATTTTCACTGTTGGGTTGGTAATCGCCACCAGCAAAGTTAATCCAACCAGTAAATTGATATTGAAACCCCTTTGGATCGGCAATCGGAATAGATTGAACTCCGTTATGACTAGCTCCATTAGCAGAGGTTACTGTATAGGAGTAAGTAGCAACTTCTCCAGGTTTCTTGTCAGAAATCAAACCGTTATTTCCAAAAGAAATTTCTAATTTTGTTCCTGGTTCCAGTGAAGTATAGGTAACATCAAGAGAAGTAATATTTGTTCCGTCTGCATTTACTCCTGAATTAACTAAGTCAGAAGTAATTAGTGCAGCATAGCCAATACTACGACCATCGCTGAAAGTAGAGATATTAATAGGAATATTTACTTTTCTTCCGTCCTCGAGAGTAGCTACTATTGACTTTGGTTTGTTGATATCTGAAGAATTTAGTAGCAATCCATATTTTCCATTACTTAACTTAACAAGTACTGTTCCAGGTTCTAGATTGATATGGGTAGTAACATCTTGTTGAGTTTGGTTTCCATTATTGATAATTTCAATCCGACGTTGTGCCCCATATGTTAACTTTGGATCATCAGATCTATGACTACCATCTGGATTGACCTGGTCACGATAAATATTGTTTTCCCCAATAGCAAATGAAGAGTCGAGAGAATTTCGAGCCGGATTTTCTACTGGCATACTAATATTACGACTCTTGGTAATTGTTTGAATTGATCCATCATAGTTTGCTTTATCGCCATCTGCATTAGTTGTTGTTGCTGTTACTGTAGCTGTGAAAGTGTTTTGACTAGACTAGCATCAATATTCTTAGTGTAGTGACCGTAAAGAAGGATGAATCCTTTACCTAATTCAGATTTTGTACGGTTATATTCAATGATAATAGGTTTTCCAGCAGCTTCTTGACTGATGGATATCCCTTCCATCGAACCTAAAGTATAAACATACCTAAATCGTCACCAATATTAGAACCGGTAACCACGCCATTAGAACGGCTAGAATCAAAGACAAATCCATCTGGAACATCAACCTTAATTGTTCCAGTGAAGTTATCGCCGTCATTTACTCCATCATTAGGTAGTCCAATTCCTACCATATATGTCTGGTTAGGAAGTAAGTTGTTGCTTTGATTATGATCAAAGGTAATCGTTACATCATTTATTAAAGGTTGTGGGCCAATTGTGTAAGTGATATCGCCTACCTGTTGGTTATTGCGAGCTACTGTTAATTTGAATACTTGACCGGGTTTTAATAGAGCCCAGTCACGTAACTGTGGTAATAAATTGACGTTAAATGAAATATTTCCATTAACATTTTTAATATGATAAATAAAAGTAGTATTAAAGAGCGGTTTGCTCGAAATAAAAGCAGGATTATTTACGGGAGTAAGTTTCGTCTCTGCAGAGAAGAGATCTCCATTAGCATTGTTTGTGGCTGTAAAAATGTAAGGTACTTCAATTGTAAAAGTGTCCCCACTAGTAGCGTCAGTAGTAATATTAACGACACGTTGTCCTTGTGCTTGACCATGAGAAAGTGTTACTTGATTAGTGTTGTTATCACTGATTGAAGCACTAGTATTACTTGGAGTAGCTTGTAGCTTCGATTGAACCTTACTATTATTAGCTTTTATTGTAGTATCGGTAGCTGTGTTATTTTCGATAGCATTGGTGTTGCTACTTTGAGTATTAGCAGTATTGTTTTCTGTTCCACTTGTAGTAGTCGGCGTGGATATATTTGTAACAGTTTCAGTGTTATTGGAAGTAGAAGATGCCTGGACTGTATTCTTTGAAGTAGTATTAGTTAAACTGACTTTGTTGGCAGCATTAGCACTACTCAAAGCATTAGTTGTGTGATTTTCAGCTGCATTAGTAGTGGTTAATGTAGAAGGGTCTGTACTCGTATCAACTCCACTAGTTGTATCAGCTAGAGCTTGTGGTGTAAAGAAAAAGACAGTTCCAAGAGCGACTGAAACAAGTCCAACTTTAAGCCTTCTAAGAGCGTAGCGAGGTGTATGTGGAGTATTAGCAAGTTGTTTGCCATAATGATTATTCTTGCTAAGCATATTAATCTGTCCTTTCTAAAAGTAATTAAGAAATGCTCAGGATTGAATGGAAAATCATAAATTTAGAGTTAATCAGAAATAAGAAAATATAATTATTGATAGTTATCTAGAAAAGTACAATAAGTATAAATAGTAAAAGATAAGTCTAACTTCTGATTTTTAATTATGTGAACAATGTAACTTGATATTTTTATGATGATTTTATTCGTTTTCATACATTTCGTCCCTTTTAGAATATAGTAAAATAAATATTTTTTCAAACATTTCTTCAAATAAATTTAACAAAAAATTATATTTTTCTTCATAGTTTAACCAAGAAGATAAAGAATAAAAAAGAAGAGAAGCAAATTATATGTAGTGAGTACTAATGTATCTAAAATTCTTATATTATTGTGGATTAATTAAAACTAAGTAACAATAAGTTTTAGGTTTATAAACTTAGGTAGGGCTAATGAAAGGGTAAAGAATTATTATTTTAATCATAATTAGAATTGATACATGCTGTTTAATTGATATTAAAGTATTTTTATCGATAAATTTGTTGAAATATATTGTAAAAAAACAGTATATAAGATATGATTAAATCATTATAGAAAACGATTACAGAAAATATTTTTAATATTTTCTATATACTTTATTTATATTTTTAATCCGTTTAAGTAAGTGACTTATTTAACAAAATAAAAGAAAAAATAAAATAAATTTAAAAATAGTATTGATTTATTGTGTATATGATGTTATTTTATAAGTGTAATATTTGTGAATTAATTCACGATAACATAATTATATTTGTATCGTTTATTAATGGTTAAATATTAACTTATAGTTTATTTAGCTATAGTAGGAGGCTAAAGTAATGGTTAACAAGACAAACAACAAAGAAGAAGATGCTCGTGTATACACTGATGGTTTAGTAGAAAAAGCATTAAAAGCTGAACAAGAATATTCTACTTTCTCACAAGAACAAGTAGATAAGATTGTTGCAGCTGCTGCTTTGGCTGGCTCAGAGGCTGCTTTGATTTTAGCTCATGAAGCAGTAGATGAAACTGGACGTGGGGTTGTAGAAGATAAGGATACAAAGAACCGTTTCGCAACTGAAAATGTCTATAATGCTATTAAGAATGATAAAACAGTTGGTGTAATTGAAGAAGATAAGATTAAAGGCGAAGTAAAAATTGCAGCTCCACTTGGTGTTTTAGCAGGTATTGTACCTACAACAAACCCAACATCAACAGCAATGTTTAAGTCATTATTAGCATTGAAGACTAGAAACGCAATTGTATTCGCTTTCCACCCACAAGCTCAAAAGAGTTCAGCACATGCTGCAAAGATCGTTTATGATGCAGCTGTAAAAGCTGGTGCTCCAAAGAACATTATTCAATGGATTGAAGAACCAAGTCTAGAAAAGACAACAGCTCTTATTCAAAATCCAAAGATTGCTTCTATTTTGGCTACTGGTGGTCCAGGAATGGTTAATGCAGCTTTGAAGTCTGGTAATCCATCAATGGGTGTAGGTGCTGGTAATGGTGCTATCTACGTTGATCATACAGCACACCTTGACAGAGCTGTTGAAGATTTACTTCTATCTAAGAGATTTGATAACGGTATGATTTGTGCTACTGAAAACTCTGCAGTTGTTGAAGCTCCTATCTATGATGAATGGCTAAAGAAGATGGAAGAAAAAGGAGCATACGTTGTTCCTAAGAAAGACTATAAGAAGATTGAAGATTTCGTATTCAATGATAGACATGGTGTAAATGGTCCAGTTGCTGGTAAGCCAGCTCGCTGGATTGCTGAACAAGCTGGTGTAGAACTTCCAGAAGGTAAAGATGTAATGTTATTCGAACTTTCTGCTAAGAACATCGGTGAAAAACTATCATCTGAAAAGCTTTCTCCATTATTGTCAGTATATAAAGCAAAAGATCGTGAAGATGGTATTAAGACCGTTGCTGCATTATTAGATTATCAAGGTGCAGGCCATAACGCTGCTATCCAAATTGGTTCTCAATCCGATCCATTTGTAAAAGAATTTGGTGATAGAACTAAAGCAGCTCGTATCTTGGTAAATCAACCTGATTCCATTGGTGGTATTGGTGATATTTACACAGATGGCTTACGTGCAAGTTTGACACTTGGAACAGGATCATGGGGGAAGAATTCATTGTCACATAATTTATCAACATCAGACCTATTAAATGTTAAGACAGTTGCTAAGAGACGTAACAGGCCTCAATGGGTTCGTTTACCAGAAAAGATCTACTACGAAAAGAATGCTATCAGCTATCTACAAGATGAAACTGAAGATATTAACCGTGCATTCATCGTAGCTGACCCAGGAATGGTTAAGTTTGGATTTGTAGACAAAGTTTACGATCAATTAGCAGCAAGAGAAAATGAAGTTAAAATATCTCTTTATGGAACTGTAAGACCTGACCCAATGTTAGGACAAACAATTGAAATTGCTCAACAAATGGCACAATTCGAACCAGATACAGTTATTGCTATCGGTGGTGGCTCCGCATTGGATGCTACAAAGATTGCTCGTTATATCTACGAATACTCCTTAGATCAAGAACCAGGATTCTTAGATAGCTACGAAAAAGTTAGTGAAGTATTTAAAGAATTACAACAAAAATTCGTTGATATCCGTAAGAGAATTGTTAAGTTCCATCATGCAAAGAAGACAAGAATGTTTGCAATTCCAACAACATCTGGTACAGGTTCCGAAGTAACACCATATGCTGTTATTACAGATGACAATACACATGTTAAGTATCCATTAACAGACTATGAATTGACACCACAAGTATCAATCGTAGACCCAGAATTTGTTATGACTGTTCCTAAGAGAACTGTAGCATTGTCTGGATTGGATAGTTTATCACATGCCCTTGAATCATATGTATCAGTTATGGCATCTGACTTCACACGTCCATGGTCAATGCAAGCTATCAAGTTAGTATTTGAAAACTTGGAAGCTTCATACAACTACGATCCAAAACATCCTACATTGGAAGGTGAAAAGGCTCGTGAAAACATGCACTATGCTGCAACATTAGCAGGTATGGCATTTGCTAACGCATTCTTAGGTATCAACCACTCAATCGCTCATAAGACTGGTGGGGAATTTGGATTACCACATGGTTTGGCAATTTCCATCGCTATGCAACATGTAATTAAATTTAACGGTGCTTCTGGTCGTGTAAAGCGTACACCATTCCCACGTTATGAAGTATATCGTGCTCAAAAAGATTATGCAGATATTGCTCGTGCATTAGGCTTGAAAGGCAACTCAGATGCTGAATTAGTAGATGCATTATGCAACAAGATTAACGATTTAATGAAGAAGTTAGACGTTGAACCTAAGTTATCTGCAAATGGTGTAACTAAAGAACAATTTGAAAAAGCTCTTGATAAGATGGTTGATCGTATTTACGATGATCAATGCACAACTGCAAATCCTCGTCAACCATACTTGGAAGAAATTCGTCAATTGTTGATCGATCAATTCTAATTATTTAGTAAATTGTAATTACCATTAATATCAATTGGGATATCTTATAACTATATGGTTGTAAGATATCCTTTTTATATTTTAAATAATTGAGGTGAGAAATCATGAATCGAATTACAGAAATGTTAGGAATTAAATATCCAATTATTCAAGGAGCGATGCAAGATGTAGCTAAAGTCGGATTGGTGGCAGCTGTTTCTAATGCTGGTGGTTTAGGGGTGCTAGCTTCAGGGCAAGATACACCTGAACAGGTACGCGAAGAAATCCATAAAGTAAAAGAATTAACTGATAAGCCATTTGCTGTCAACTTGATGTTTTTAAATAAGAGGGCTCCAGAAATCGTTGATGTTGTCATTGAAGAAGGAGTAAAAATTGTAACAACTGGTGCTGGTACACCTAAATTATATATGCCTAAACTAAAGGAAGCAGGAATAAAAGTAATGCCTGTAATTCCAAATGTAAAAATTGCTAAAAAGATGGAAGATCTAGGTGTAGATGCTGTTATTGCTGAAGGTATGGAAAGTGGAGGACATATCGGAACTATGGCATCGCAAACTCTTTGGCCTCAAGTTGTTGATGCCGTAAATATTCCTGTTATTGCAGCCGGAGGAATTGCTGATAATCGTGGAGTGAAGGCAGCAATGGCGATGGGAGCTGAAGGTGTACAATGTGGTACAATTTTCTCGATTTCTAAGGAAAGTCCCGTTGGTGATAATTGGAAGAAAACGATTATTGAATCAAAGGACACTTCTATTGGTGTAATTGGTACAAAAATGGGAGTAGCCAGTCGAACGGTTGTAAATAAGAAAGCTAAAGAGCTATATGAGTTGGAAGACAAAATGACTGATAAGTTAAAATTCAATCAATTGTTAGATGAGGCATATCAGAAAGCTGTTTATCAAGATGATGTAGAAAATGGAATAATATTTGCTGGTTCAGTTGCTGGAATGATTCATGAGAGTAAAAGTGCTGCGGAAATTATTTCTGATTTAATGAAGGAATAGTAAAAAAATAATACTGAAGCTAAAAACACGCTAAGGAGAAAAATTTTTATCCTTAGCGTGTTTTTGTAAAGATTATTTATTTTCTTCAGGAATTACATCAGAGACAGATTGACGATCGTTTCTAATGAATAGAATTAGTACAATAGCGATAATCACGACTATGGCTCCAAATAGAGGTGTATATATAACTGATAAAGTATCAGTCACACTGGAACCGATAAATGATCCTAGTGTTATACCGATATTAAAAGCTGCAATATTTAAAGCAGAAGCCAGAGTAATATCATTAGGTACATATTTTTCAGCTAATTGAACTACATATAATTGCAAGCCTGGAACGTTCATAAAGGCGAATAGACCAAGTAATATACTTGCTAGTAAGGTTAGTATCCCATTATTAGCTAAAACTGCAACAAAAAGGAAAAGTAAGGTAGTCATTAACAACTCAAACATCTTTATTAAAGAATTAAGAGGGTTAGTATTAGCAAAACGTCCTCCTAAAGTATTGCCAATAGCGACCATTACTCCGTAAATAACTAAAATAATAACAATGGCGTTTGCTGAAAAGCCTACTCCTTCTAATAATGGAGAAAGATAAGTATATGCTGCAAAAGTTCCTCCATAGCCAAAAGCAGTAATCAGGAATGATAGAACTAAAGGTTTGTTAGTAAAGATACGAATAAAACCATGCAAATCTACTTTTCCAGGAATTGGTAAAGATTTAGGAATTAGAAAATAATCAGCAATTAAACCAATAAGTCCCACGGTAGCGATGAAGATAAAAGACATATTCCAAGAAGTTTGTTGACCAATAAAAGTACCCAAAGGAACACCTGTAACAGTTGCAACAGTTAGTCCGGTAAACATAATTGCAATAGCACTAGCACGACGAGATGGTTCAACTACATCAGCAGCTATAACTGTTGAAATTGACATGAATATTCCATGAGCTAAAGCGGCTAAAATTCTACCCAATAGTAAAATAGCAAAAAACGGAGCAAAAGCTGCAAGTAAATTACCTATTATAAATAAAGTCATGATTCCTAGCATTAAGGAATGGCGGCTCCATTCAGTTAAAATCGTTAACAAAGGTGCGCCAATAGTTACGCCTAAAGCATACAATGAAACAGTTAGTCCAGCTTGAGATAAACTAATATTGAAACTTTTAACGATCATTGGAAGTAATCCAACGCTAATAAATTCAGTAGAACCTATTGCAAAAGCATTAATAGCCAGTGCAAATAATGTTAAACGAGGTGAAATTTTATTCATCTTAAAAATTCTTTCCTTTCATATATTAAGTTGATGAAGATAATATATACTATTTAGTTACTTTTTGTAAGTACGAACTTTAAAGTAACATAGGCACTTTTTAGTAACTTTTGTGTAAGTTAGAGAAAATAGGAAAGAAAAAATAATAATATCGTATTAAAGGATATAAGATGATAAAAAATATTATTTAAAATAATTACCTACTATATATTGATTTAAATTTATGTTAACTGTATAATTTTATTTAAATATTTAATTCATGCAATATTTTTCTCAGATTTTAGAAATTCTTGGTATTAATTGTTGTAACCGTTAACACTAAAATAAGAATTGTAATAAAGATATAAAGTTATTGGAGGAATTCTTATGAGTGAGAACTGGCTGAACTTAAATGAAAAGGTGTACATTGTAACAGGTGGTTCTTCTGGTATCGGGGAAGCAATTGTAAAAGAATTATTAAATGACGGCGCATATGTATATGATGCAGATTTACAACCAGCTAAGGAAGAACATGATCATTTAACATTTGTAGAGACAGATGTAACAAATAAAGGACAAGTTGATGCATTAGTTGCTAGAGTTGTTGAAGAACATGGACATGTTGATGGTGTTGTAAATAATGCAGGTATTAACTTACCAAGATTGTTAGTAGATGCTAAGGAAAGCAATAGCAAATATGAATTAACTGAAAATGATTTTGACAAGATGTTTAATGTCAATGTAAAGAGTGTATTTTTGATGTCACAAGCTGTTGCTCGTCAATTAGTAAAACAAAAATCAGGTGTAATTGTTAATATGGCTTCTGAAGCTGGTCTGGAAGGTTCACAAGGACAAAGCATTTATTCAGGAACTAAAGCAGCAATCGTAGGTTTAACACGTTCATGGGCAAAAGAATTAGGTGAATTCAATGTTCGTGTAGTAGGTGTAGCTCCTGGAATTATGGAAGCAACAGGTTTAAGAACACTAGCTTATGAAGAAGCTTTGGCATATACAAGACTAACGGAGGGAATATAGATGATTATTTTAATAGGATTGATTGTTGTAGGGGCGTTTCTCTTACAAGGATTGTTTGGAATCTTTCAAATTAAAAATTTTTCCAGAAATTATCGTGAACTAAGATTACTAGGACCTTATCGCATTCTGATTGGTAAAAATCCTAAACGCTTCTTTTCAGGTTCATTGATGTTGATAGCGATAGATAATGATGGAAATATAAAAGAAGCTCGTTTAATGCAAGGAGTTACAGTGTTCGCTAAATTTAGAACATTGAAGAAACTCGAAGGTAAAAACATCGCGGTTTTAGCTGCAGATTATCAAGAGTTAAAGAGAATGAATAAATTGACTAGACAATGTTTATTGAATGCTTACAAAACTTTTGTTGATTTTAAGACACAAAAATTGTCAGCAAGTGCTTACGATACAAGTGTAAATGTGTTCAACATGCCATTATTTACAAAGATTGGTTTAATGGCAAACAATTTGAAGGCAAATATGTCAAAGAAATTTAATTAGGAGATGATCTCATGGATATAGTTGTAAATCTTGCATCAGGTTTTATGAACCTCTTTGAAACAGGTGGAAAAACATTCATTGGTTGGATGAAGACAATCGTACCAGTTGTATTGCTATTATTGGTTTTAATGAATACAATTATTGCATTCTTAGGTGAAGAAAAGATGGATAAGATTGCTAGAGGGGCATCTAAGAACATCTTTACACGTTATCTAATTTTGCCATTCTTATCAGCATTTATGTTAGGTAATCCAATGTCCTTTACAATGGCTCGTTTCTTACCTGAATACTACAAGCCAAGTTACTACGCTGCACAAGCTCAATTCTGTCATACAAGTAATGGGGTATTCCCTCACATCAATCCAGGTGAATTGTTTGTATGGATGGGTATCGCACAAGGTGTACAAAAATTAGGTTTGAATAGTATGGACTTAGCTATTAGATACTTATTAGTAGGTTTAGTTATGAACTTCATCGGTGGTTGGGTAACTGACTTTACAACTGCTTATGTATGTCGCACAACTGGAATCAAGTTATCTAAGACAGTGGATTAATTGGAGGTAATGAACTATGAGTAAATGGAACAGTATTAAAATCGTAAAAGGCTCAGGTGGTTGGGGTGGTCCAATCGTTGTAACACCAACAGAAGAAAAACATAAAGTAGTTTATGTAACAGGTGGTAATAGACCAGATATTGTTAATACAATTGTTGAATTAACAGGTATGGAAGCTATTGATGGTTTTAAGACAGCAATTCCTGATGAAGAAATCGCATTAGCAATCGTTGACTGTGGTGGTACCTTACGTTGTGGTATTTACCCAAGTAAAAATATTTTAACAGTAAATGTTCTTCCAACAGGTAAAAGTGGTCCTTTAGCTAAATACATTACTCCAGAATTATATGTATCTGCTGTAACTCCAAAGCAAATTTCATTAGTAAATGCTGAAGATGCAGAAGCAATTGTTAAACAACAAAATGAAAAGGCTACCAAAGAAGAAGTTGCAGATGATAAAGAAGACGGAATAGATACTTCTAAAACATTGACACAACAAGGTCATGGTGGCGGATTTATCGCTAAGATTGGTATTGGTGTAGGTAAAGTTGTTGCTACATTTAACCAAGCTGCTAAGGAATCAGTACAAACAGTTTTGAATACAATTATTCCATTTATGGCATTTGTTGCTTTGCTAATCGGTATTATCATGGGTTCCGGTATTGGTAACTGGTTCGCTAAAATCATGGTACCTCTTGCAGGTAACGTTTGGGGCTTGATGATTTTAGGTTTCATTTGTTCATTGCCATTCTTATCACCATTGCTTGGACCAGGTGCTGTAATTGCCCAAGTTATCGGTACTCTAATTGGTGTTGAAATTGGTAAAGGTCATATTCCTCCACAATATGCATTACCAGCATTGTTCGCTATCAATACTCAAAATGCCTGTGACTTCATTCCTGTTGGTTTAGGTCTTGAAGAAGCTAAGCCAGAAACAGTTGAAGTTGGGGTTACATCTGTATTGTACTCACGTTTCTTAAACGGTTTACCTCGAGTATTTGTAGCATGGTTAGCTAGTTTCGGATTATATTCAGGAAAATAAAAGTAAAAATGAATTGATGATGAGGTGTGATTTGTTATGTTCTTACAAAAGAAAAAGACTAAGCTTTATGAAACAGAAGTTATAGAAATTGGTGAAGAAGCTAAGAATTTCAAGGAAATTAAGATGGTTATCTTATTTGGTGAAGGGGCTCCAGATGCACTTAGACCATCCTGCTACATCATTAAAGTAAACGAATTATCTGGTGAAATAAAGGCAGGTATGACTTTACAAATTGACGATGAAAAATATAAAATAACAGCAGTAGGTAACGAAGTTCAAACTAACTTGAAGAACTTAGGTCATATAGCCATTAACTTCACAGGGGATAAAACTGCTACATTACCAGGATCAATGTACGTAGAAGAAAAGGAATACCCTAAAATTAATGAAGGTACAAAGATTGCTATTATAAAATAAATTAGGGAAGCATAGGGAGCGTTGAGGTTTCTCTATGCTTTTCTAGCATGAAAGGACAAAATAGATATGGAATTTTTATTAGATACAGTTGATTTGAAAAAGATTAAATATTACTGTGATAAATTAAATGTTAAAGGAGTAACTTCTAATCCAACGATTCTAAAAAAAGATGGAGTAGGCGATGATTTATTCGCACATCTTAAAAAAATAAAGGAAATCATTGAAGATGAAAGAGAACTCCACGTACAAGTTGTGGCACCTTCAGTATCTGGAATGATAGATGAAGCTCATAAAATTGTAGATGAAGTAGGTAAGGATGTATACATCAAAGTTCCAACTACTTTAGATGGGTTAGAAGTCATGAAAAAACTAAAGGCTGAAGGAATTAGGGTAACAGCAACTGCAATTTATACGGAATTTCAAGGTTATCAAGCAATCAACGTTGGTGCTGACTACTTGGCTCCTTACTATAATAGAATGTTAAATCAAAATATTAATTCAGCTGAAGTTATTAGAAATCTATCTAAAAGAATTAATTTAGATAATAGCAATACTAAAATTTTAGCTGCAAGTTTCCATAATGTAGCACAAGTAAATGAAGCATTAAGTAATGGTGCTCAAGCTGTAACAGTTGGTCCTGATATTGTAGCATCTGCTTTTAAGATGCCGTCTATTTCTCAAGCTGTGGCAGATTTTAGAAATGACTGGGAAAGTCTATACGGTGATAAAAATATAAATAACTTATAGTAAGTATATAACAAAAAACCTCTGAGATGGATTCTCAGAGGCTTTTATTAGGATTAAACTAATTAGTTTACACGTGTTGAAGCATCGCCAGTTTCCAATACTTCCAAAGTAGCATTTAAGCCACCTTCAACTAAGTTTCTAACAGCTTCATCAGTGTAGTATGCTACGTGTGGTGAGTAGATAATCTTATCAGATTCAAGTACTTTCTTGAATGTTTCGTCTTCAATATCTTTTCCAGTTAGGTCAATAGGAACTAATGGACCTTCGTGTTCGTAAACGTCAAGACCAGCTCCAGCCAAAAGGCCATCATCTAAAGCTTTCAATAAATCTTCTGTATCAATTAAAGCACCACGAGCCATGTTAACTAATACAGCGTCAGATTTGAATTTCTTGAACATTTCGTAGTTAAACATGTGGTGGTTTTCCTTGAAAGCAGGCATATGTAAAGAAATAATGTCTGCATCGCGGATTGCATCTTCTACAGAATCACGATATTCCAAGATACCGTCTAATTTGTCACTAGGATATAGATCATATCCGACAACTTTAGCACCAAAACCATGGAAGATTTTAGCTACATGGTAACCAATACGGCCAGTTCCGATAACAGCAACTGTCATGTCACCGATAACACGACCTCTGATTTCAGGTTCCCATGAGAAATTATGTTCCTTAACACGTTTTTCAATTAGTGGGAATTTACGTACTAAGTTCAATGCTGTAGTTACAGTATATTCAGCAATTGATTCTGGGGAGTAGCTAGGCACATTAGTAATAATAATGCCATTTTCTTTAGCAGCATCTAAATTGTACATATCATAACCAGCACTACGTTGTGCGATTTGTTTGATACCAAATTCTTTCAATTTAGGATATAAGTCATCTGTAACTTCTGCTACTTGCATTAAAGTTAGACCGTCAAAACCCTTAACTTCATCGATAGTATCAGATGTAAGGATGTCACTAGTCATATCAATTTTAACGTTGTGTTCCTTTGCCCAGTTTTCAGCCATTGGACGTTCTTCATCACGAACACCAAACATTTTGATTGAAACCATTAAAAATTCCTCCTCATATAAATGATAACCTTTACAATATATATTATATCATCATTATAACAGAATACTTAAATATAAGTGTTAAATTTAATTAATTTTTTACGTTTTTTTCTAATAAAAGAAAGAAACTAAAGAAAAATATATTTACATTGCTCACAATCTCACTTATAATAATGTGTATATTTTATATAAAGAAGGTGACGAATTTGGAAACAACAAAGATTACACCCAAAGTTTTCATTGATCGTGTTTTAGGCGGTACTGCCATCGGGATTATAGTTGGTTTAATTCCTAATGCTGTTCTTGCCGCTATCCTCAAGATGTTCGGCACTAATCCTTTTGCCGTACATTTAGGACAAGCAGCAATTATTTTCCAATTAGGAACACCTTTAATTATTGGTACATTGATTGCTCAAAAGTTTGGCTTTGATGGCATGAAGATGACCGTAGTTGGTGGAGCCGCATTTGTAGGTTCTGGCGTAATTAAATACTTCCCAGCGTTGAATAAAACAGGTGCCTATGTAGGTGCTGGAACAGGGGATATTATTAATACCATGTTAACAGCATCGATTGCAGTTGGATTAATTCTGTTGATAGGCGATAAATTTGGATCAGTAGCAATTGTTTTAACACCAATTGTAGTAGGAACAGGTGCTGGCTTAATTGGATTCTATATGTATCCATATGTTACAGCGATAACTTCCGCAATTGGTAATGTGATTAACACATTTACAGAATTACAACCAGTTTTAATGTGTATTTTAATTGCCTGCTCTTTTGCAGTGTTAATTATCTCTCCAATTTCAACAGTAGCGATTGCAATGGCTATCCAAGTTAACGGCTTGGCTGCTGGTGCTGCTGCAATGGGAGTTGCTGCAACAACACTTGTACTTGTAGTAAACTCATGGAAAGTTAACAAGCCAGGGGTAACAATTGCGATTACCTTAGGTGCGATGAAGATGATGATGCCTAACTTATTTAGACGTCCAATTATCTTAGTACCATGTTTCTTTACAGCAATAATTTCTGCAGTTCCTGTAGCTTTGATGTCAATTTCAGGTTCTCCTGCTTCCGGTGGTTTTGGTTTAGTAGGTTTAGTAGGACCATTAGCATCAATTGAAAAAGGCTTAGACGTTGTCGCAGCATTGCTAGCATGGTTAGTTATTCCAGTTATTGCGTCACTTGTCGGTCAATTCTTATTTGAAAAAGTATTTAAGTTATATGACCGCAAAGATGTTTTTGAATTTTTAGGTTAGAAAATATTAGAATTGAATCTAATTAAAAATAGTTTAAGTTAAGAAAATGCTGAAGGTTACATTGCTGAAATGTTAATCTTTGGCATTTTTTATTTTAAAGATTTTTCCATGGTTTTAAAATTATCAGTTTAAATAATATGTATTCTGAACAAAATCTGAAAATAATAACATATTATAGTGACGTTCTAGAACAAACAATTAAAGGGTTATTAGGAGGTTTTCTAAATGAGTGTTAATGATTTTAAATTGGATTTAGTAAAAGTATCAAAGGAAAGTACAAATTCAAATTATTCAGTTAAAATTACAAGCTACTCACTTTGTACCCCAGGTTGCAAAACAGGTGCACTAATGGGATGTACAATGAAAACTGCATCATGTGGTTGTCATGTACATATAAGTAAATAGTAAGAAAGTAAGGGATAGCGTAGATCAATTTGATGATTTGCTATCCTATTTTTTTAATAGGTGAAAGGGGCTTGAAAAAATGAATAATTTCAATGTTAGTGATGTAATGATACGTAATACAATTCAAACATATGAAAAAAGTCAAAATTTCAATAATTATAAGGAATTTATTGAAATTATTAAAAATGATAATATTTTTCTTGAACAAATATTATTGGCTAATCCTAAGCTGTATGGAATGCTTAAAAAGTATAATGCAGGAAAACTAAAGAAAAAGAAAGAAAAAAATTTTTTTGAATCAATATATAAATATTATAAAAGGAGCTATTATCGAGCAACTCCTTTTGGACTATTTAGTGAAACTTCTAATGGTAAATTTACCGTTAAGGGTGATAAGAAAGAATTAGGGAAAACACACAAAGTAGTTTTTATAGATATTAAATGGTTAACAGATGTAATTTTTAAATTAGAAAAGGACTATCAATCAAATTTATCTTTCATATCTAATAATGGAAATTACATTAGTGGAAATCGTGTTATGCAATTATATTCAATAAATGATCAAGATTTAGAGGAAGTTAGTATTAATAACTCTAAAGTTTATCGAATTATATCAGAAGAGTGTAGCCAAACTTATAAGACATATAGTGAAATCATAGAAAAGGTTATAACAATATATGGTAATGAATACTTAAATTTAACAAAAGAATATATTAATGATTTAGTAGAGAATCATTATCTAATATCAAATTTACAAGAAAATATACTAATTAATTTTTCTATGTCAGACTTCATAATGAAAGTTAGGGAAATAGATGTTAGTAAAAAATATGTAGAAATATTAACAAAGATACAAGAGTTAATTGAAGAATATACACATATTGAAATAGGTTCGGGTTCTGATAAATTAATTGAAATATATCACCAAATGGCTAGACTTAATAAAAGTGATAATTATATTCAAGTAGATTTATATAATGATGGAAATATATATATTGATAATAGTAATAAACAAAGAATAGAGAAATTTTCAAATTTTATAACTAATACTGTTAAATCAGTAACTAGGACTTATTTTGATGACTATAAAGATAAATTCATTGAAAAATATGGTATTGATCAAGATGTGCAGTTAATAGAACTATTTGATCCAATAAAAGGAATTGGCGCACCGTATGATTATACGCATCCTCAGAATGAAGTTTTTGAATTAGAGCCTCCAACGTCATATTATTCCCATGATGAAAAAGAAATGTATATTAATAAATATATAGAAGCTTTATTAAATAGAGAGGAAATTAATTTGAAATGCTTTTCTAATTATTATAGAAATCTGAATTCCAAAGAAAGTACCTCAATACAAGGAATAGAATTATTTTTTCATATGGTCCAAATTAATAAGAAGAAAACTTTAGCATTAAGCAATATTATAGGCAGTAATAATATAGGGGGATCCTCTGGAAGGTTCTCATTATTATCAGATAAATTAAGGGATTATCACATGAAGACACTTAAACAAGTGAAAGCTGCAAATATTGAAGAAGGGGTGACGTCTTGTGAAATAGTTTTTCTTCCTGAAAATATACGACACGCTAATATAATGCGAACATCTTTTGTAAGAGAAAAAGTTCTTCCTATTTTCTCAAGTACTGATCAATCTGAAGTAAGGCTAACTAATATTTATATTGGATTAGATGAAAATGAAAATTTTTATGCGTATGATGTGTCTACTCAAGAAAAAATGAAGTTTTATGTAACAAGCATGTATAACAAGACATTATTTAGTAATGAACTAAGATTTTTATGTGAAATTTCAATAAATAATAATTTTGGATATGTACCATGGGATTTAATCTATAAAGATATGAATTTTATTCCACGAATTATGTTTGAGGATATAGTAGTCAGTCCTAAGACATGGAGAATATTTAAATTTGAATTAAGTAATATAGCAATAGAGTCGATTATAAAGCAGAGAAATATACCGAATGAAATTTATATTGTTGACGGTGATAACAAACTATATATTAATCGTAAAAATTCACTTGATGTTGAACTGTTTATGTCAGAAATAAAAAGAAATATAGAAAAGAATGGTCATGCCATTATACAAGAATATTTTAATAATAAAGACATGATATATAAAGATAGTGAAGGAAAAATATCAGAGATAGTGGTTCCAGTTATTAATAGTAAATTCGATGTTAAAAAAGTAAACAAGGAAAAACAACAGAGAATCTCCAAACATGTTCGAGAGAAATTGCCATTCAATGATTGGTTATATCTAAAAGTGTATATGTCGACTAGGAGACAAGAAGAGTTTATACGAGTTTACATACCTCTGATTCAAAAAAAGGTAGAAAAATTAGACAGAAAACTATTTTTCTTACGTTATATGGATCCAGTACCACAAATAAGGATAAGGATAAGTGGTAATAATTTATATAAAATATATGAAGTTATTAAAAAAGATTTGGAGCAAGGTCATAGAAATGGTATTTTATCGACTTTTGATATTTCTACATATGATCGCGAAATTGAGAGATATGGAGGAGTTAATGCAATAGATATAGCTGAAAATATTTTCTGTGAAGATTCTAAACTTGTAATAAAGTATTTGAAATTTATAAAAGAAAAGAACATGGAAGATAAACTTGATGATATTGCAGTTGCAATGATTTATTTTTATTTAAAAATATTTTATAAAACAAATGAAGACATTTTATGTTTTCTAGATAAAGTCTGTCCCAATAAGGTAGATAAAAATGTAAGGTCTAAAATACAATACTATAAAAGTGTAGTATTTAATCAGTTAACTGACATATATGAGATTGACAAATACAACTTTAATAGACTTAAGGAAGAGATTAAAAAACTAAAATTAATAATTGATAAAAAAAATGCTGACACTATTATGGATAGTATTATACATGTACATAATAATAGGTTATTTGGAATTAATAGGGTTAGGGAACAAAATCTGTATTTTATTGTAAAAAAAATGATTATGTCTGAAAAATATATTTTGAAAGGGAAATAATGATGGATGAAATAAAAAAACTAACATCAAAAAATTTTTTTAAGACATTATTAACACTTCCAGATACGATTAAGTTAATTTTTCAATTAGAAAGAAAATATGCAACATACTTAATGTGCTTAAATATAGTAACGGCATTAATTCCGCTATTAAATTTAATAGTTTATCAAAATCTGATCAATAGTATATTTAGTCGAGGAATGCAGCTTGTATATAATATTATTTATTTTTTAATACTACAAATATTTACGGTAATATTATCTCAATTAGAAAATTATATAAACGGAAAATTTAATATGTGGCTTTCTTACAATATTAATTTAAAATTGATAAAAAAAACAACCTCCTTAAAGTTGACAGATTATGAACAATCAGATATGTATAATCTTATTGAGAAAATAACACAGGATAGTACGTATAAACCATTTCAACTTTTTAATGCTGTTATTGCTATGCTGGCTGCTTTTATATCTTTACTGACTAGTTTGATTTTTGTTGCGGCGTGGAACATATGGATAGGATTGCTGTTATTAGTAACTCCTATGTTATCTTTAATTATATTTTTAAAAGTAGGTCAACTTGAATTTTTAATACAATGGAAAAGAGCGAGTGCAGAAAGAAAGTCGTGGTATATAGTTTATTTATTGACACATGACTTTTCTTTTAAGGAAATTAAATTAAATAATTTAAGTGATTATTTTGTGGAAGAGTATAAGAAATTAAAAAAAGATTTTATATTACAAGATTTGCTTATTGCTAGAAAGAAAGCATATTTTAATTCGGGACTTCAAATTTTATTAGACTTTATCAATATTTTTGTTATATGCACTATTATAGTATCTGTACAAGCTGGAAGAATATTAATAGGAAATTTAGTTAGTCTTATGCAAGCAACTACAAAGATAAATGGCTATTCACAAACAATCATACAAAATATTTATATTATTTATAATACTAGTTTGTTTATGGAGCAATTACTTAATTTTTTGAAAATAGAAAATCAAAGTGATTATCGTGAAAACATAGGGATAGGTGATGAGAACAGAATAAAAAGGGTAGATCTAATAGATGTTGAATATAAGTATCCTAACTCTTCTGTCAATGCTTTAGAAAAAATAAACTTTTCTATGCATACAGGGGAACTAATTGCGATAATAGGGGAAAATGGATCTGGTAAAAGTACTCTAGTAAAGTTAATCTCAGAGTTATACACACCATCTAAAGGTCATATATATTATAACGGTATTGAAGATAAGCATATACCGACAGATTTTTATCAAAAGAATATATCGATATTATTCCAAGATTTTGTTAAATATGAGCTAACTTTAAGGGAAAATATTGGTCTTGGTAATATTGCAGAGAAGTGGGATGATAATAAGATTATACATATTATGGATAAATTAAGGTTAAATTTTTTAAAAGAGAATGGAGAATATAATTTAAATTTACAATTAGGAACTTGGTTCCAAAATGGGAGGCAATTATCAGGTGGTCAGTGGCAAAAAATAGCTTTGGCTAGAGCTTTTTTTAAAAATGCTTCTGTATATATATTAGATGAACCAAGTGCAGCGCTAGATCCAATTTCAGAAAAAGAAATATTTGATTATTTTGTAAATCTATCCAAAGATAATATATCTATTTTTATCTCACATGATTTAAATGTAGCTCGTAAGGCATCAAAAATAATTGTTATGAATAAAGGAAGAGTAGTAGGTATTGGAACTCATGAAGAACTTTTAAAAGATTGTAGTTTCTATCAAGAACTATATTGGGCAGAAAAATATGGAAGAAATAAAAAGAAAAATTTTAAAAAATAAATTTGGCAGAGTGATATTAGAATGGGACAGGAGAATTGAACAGAATGCTTATCGATACAATTTCGAAGAATTCACGCTTTCTTCGGGATTACCAGGGGTTATTTTACTGTTATTAGAGATGGAAGATTTAGATAGGACATATAAGTCCAAAATTGATCAGTATTGTGACTATTTATATGGAAAGTTATCAAAATATGGACTTTTAACAGGTTCTCTATATTCAGGTGCAGCTGGGATTGCATTAAGTTTATTACCACTCAAAAAAGATTTGAGATTTCAAAATTTAATTGCAAGTCTAAATGATTACATTAGTTATTATGTAGACAAAGAAATTGGAGAGTTTAATATTGAAAATGTTACTCCACCTAATTATGATGTGATTGAAGGATTATCAGGAATTCTCATGTATCTGCTTTTAATAGATAATATAGATATCAAATTAGTGACAAAAATTATTATTTTTTTATTAACCTTATTAGATGATAATGATTCATTGATAGCGATGTATATTAAAACAGGTAACCAAATGTCAGAGGCAGAAAACGAAATTTATCCTAATGGTTGTCTAAATACAGGTATGTCACATGGACTTGCTGGTGTAGGAAGTGTATTGGCTTATGCGTATAAAAAGGGCTTTATGAAAAAGGAAATATTACACGGATTAGAAAGGATTATTCAGATTTATGAAAAATTTGAATTAGTTGATAAGAATAAATTTCATTGGAAAGATGGAATAGATTATAATGAATTGGTTAATAATAGAACAATTTTAAAAGATAATGATTTATTTATAAGAGACGCATGGTGTTACGGTAGTCCAGGAATAAGTGTTTTATATTTATATATTGGACTAATTCAAGATAATTCATACCTTATAAAAAAAGCAATAGAAATACTATATAGAGCTACTAAGGAAATGCAGAATGTAGATTCCAACATGATTTGTCATGGTAAGTCAGGGATAGTTTCGATATGCATTTTATTTAGGAAACTTACAAAAACGAGAAAATTTGATACATTTATAAATAACTATACTGATGAAATAGAAAGTATTTTTGACAAAGATATTCAAAATTTAGGCTTTCTTGAGGGAACAACGGGTATTATTTTAACTTTAAATGAGTGTTTTTCAAATAAAGGGAAAACGCAATGGATGAAATCATTAATGTTATTTGATGATTTTTAACTGTAGTTATAAAAATTATTATAAGGAAGAGGACGTATGTATAGAATCTTAGTTATAGATGATGATGTAGAAATTTTAAAACTTATGAAAACAGCATTAGAAATGAAAAATTATGAGGTTGTAACTTGCCAAAATGTTCATGTTCCGTTAAAATTATCAGATTTTGAGGGTTTTAATTTAATTTTATTAGATATTATGATGTCAAAGATATCAGGAACTGAAATTTGTTATCAGATTCGTTCTAAGATTTCAACGCCAATTATTTTTATAAGTGCTAAAGATGATGAAGAAGATATTTTATATGGTTTAAAAATTGGTGGTGATGATTATATAACCAAACCTTTTAGTTTGAAACAGTTATTAGCTAAAATTGATGCAAATATTAAACGAGAAGAACGTAGTCGTCAAGCAGTTCAGGATTTCGCAGAAGTTAAGCGTGATATGGGGAAAATAACTTTTTATTTGGAAGAACGAAGGGTATGCGTTAATAGTCAAGATATTCCTTTGACTAGTCGTGAATATGATATTTTAGAATTGCTCTCACGAAGGGCTTCTCATATTTATAGTCGTGAAGACATTTATAATAATGTATATGACGAATATGCAGAAACTTTATTTGGATCTATTTCCGAATATATATATCAAATCCGAACAAAGTTTGCACCATTTAAGTTAAATCCTGTTCAAACAATTCGTGGTGTGGGGTATAAGTGGTATGAAGAATAAAATACATTCTATGAAGTGGCGAATATGTAAAACAGCTTTTGAGATTTTTATTGAAACTTTTTTAGGTTTAGGTTTGTTATTAGCAATAACTTTTATCTTGCAGAAGGCAGGATATATATCAAATCCGAATAAAGTTTATTTAGTATTAGATTCTAATAAAACTACTTTGACGGATATTAGACAAACGATGAAAAAATATCCTTATGACTTTATTGTATTCGATAGGAGAACAGGAAAAATTGTAGCAAGTAGATATCAAAAAAATGATAAAGATAATTACTACTTAGCTAAAGTAAAGAATAAAAGTTATATAAATGGGACTACAAGTTATACTATATCTTCTAATAAGTTATATAGCTTAGTGATTAGACAAAATAGTGTTCCGGAATTTACTAATCCAGTCTTGAGAAAGTTTTCGTATAATCAAATATCATATATATTTTTGATTATATACGAATCATTAATAATCATTATTGCAATTTATAAACTAATTCATGAGATTTCAAAAAATTTTACAGCTATTCAAAAGATTGCTTTAAATATGGGGAATAAGGTTACTAAAGATTATCCTAAGTCGAAAATTAAAGAATTTGATACTGTATTAAAGCAACTCTATCAAAAAAGTAATGAGTTATCAACTTTAATTGAGACTGAACGGATAGAAAAAGAAGATTTATCATTTCAGGTAGCAGCATTATCTCATGATATAAAAACACCACTTACTGTATTAAAAGGAAATATAGAGTTGTTGGAACTGACTAATCCTGATAAGAGACAATTAGAATTTATGGAATCTATGAAAAACAGTATTCAAACTTTAGAAAATTATTTTAATACAATGATTAATTATACTAAGTTACTAAATTTAAATTCAATAAGCGAAGAAATAAATTTAAATGAATTTATTAAAGAACTTTTTCTTGAACTAACAGATATTGCCATAGTCAACAAAACGAATAATCGATTAAAGGTAAAAACTAATTTAAAGAAATTTCATGCTAATGTTCCAGCTCTAAAACGAGCACTAATCAACATTTTTCTTAATGCGTGTCAGTATGCGGATAAAAGTAATCCCCAAGTATCGGTTACTGTAACTGAAGATTTAAAATTTTTATGGTTTGAAATATGGAATAATGGGGCACCATTTTCAGAAGAAGCACAAGTTAATGCGCAAAAGTTATTTTTTACTGAAGATAAAGGCCGTAGTGGAAAGCATTATGGAATTGGACTATCTTTTGCACAAGCGGTTGCAGTCAGACATGGTGGTACCATGATAATTACAAATCTAGTAAATGATGGGGTGAGTGTAAAGTTAGGAATCCAGAAATTCTGATCTAATTATGAATTTAATTACTTATACTATTACCGAATAATTAAAGATAAGGTGATATATAAGATGAAAATTGAAGTGAAAAATATTTCTAAGAAATACCAGGATAGAGAAGTATTAAAGGATGTAAGCTTTACGATTGAAAAAGGTACTATTTGTGGTTTATTTGGGATGAATGGTGTTGGAAAATCAACTTTAATGAAAATTATTTATGGGATTGAAATACCAGATAAAGGACAAGTACTATTTGAAGGTCACGGAAAAACTAGTAACATTGGTGCTTTGATTGAACAACCACCAATTTATTCGAATTTATCAGCTTTTGATAATTTAAAAACTAAAGCACTTTTATATGATATTCCAAATAATCAAATTAAAGATGTTTTAAAAAGAGTTGGTTTAGATAGCACGGATAAAAAACATGCAGGTAAATTTTCAGTTGGCATGAAACAAAGATTGGGGATCGGAATGGCTATTTTAACACAACCTAAATTTATAATTCTCGATGAACCAATTAACGGATTAGATCCTGATGGGGTTATTGAATTTTTAGATTTACTAAAGTCATTAAAAAAACAAGGTGTAACTATTTTGATATCAAGTCACCAGCTACATGAAATTGGAAGAATCGTCGATCAAGTTATCATTTTAGATAAAGGACATGTTGTATATGATAAAATTCAAAGTAATTATAAAGATATTGAAGAGATTTTCTTTAATGTTATGAAGGGAGAGAGTTTCATATGATAAAAGCTTTGTTTTCTGAAATATTGAAATTAAAAAAAGTTAGAATAAACAAACTTTTATGGATCATCCCTTTATTAACGGGTTTAATTGCATTTTTAGTAGGGGGAGTAATTATTTTTTCTCCTTTTGCCATATATTGGTGGGAATCTGTTTTTTTATACCTACTAATAGGATTATTATTTTTAATGGATTTTAATATGGAGAAAAAAGCAGGAAACTTTCAAAATGTTAAGTATAATTTGTGGAGTTTCCAAATTTATTTGGCAAAAATTTTCTTAATCTTTGTACGAGTTGCAATATCAAGTCTTTTTTTTATAATACTAGTAATTGTCTTAAATAAGTTTTTTAGTGGTTATACAGAATTATTACTAAGTAAAAGTATACTAAGTATATTTCTGTTATTGTTATCTGTATTTTGGAATATACCGTGGTTATATTTTTTAGCTAATTTTATAAATGGCTATTTGCTTATAGCAGTTAATACGTTAGTATGTTTATTATTTGGATCTATCATTTCTCAAACACAATGGTGGTTTGCATTTCCATACTCGTACCATTATAAAATATCACAATATCTATTAGGGGTACAGCCCTCAGGAATTTTTAAAATTATAAATTTACAACTTTTTGATGTTATGAGTCCTGTATTACTTTCATTATTGATATCTTTACTTTTAATATATTTTACAAGATGGGGTAAATCAAATGATTAGAAGTGAATTATTAAAATTAAAAAGTAGTCCTACTATATACCTATTAGTAAGTTTCACTATTTTTGAAATTGCATCAACCTACGGGTATTTGTATTGGCATCGAAATTTACTAACTTATAAAAATATTGTACTGGCATTTGCTCTAGCTTATCCATCTTTAATTTCTGTGATAACTAATATATGCTTTGAACAAGAAAGAGATGCAAATAATTTTCAAGAAGTTCGTAAGTATAGTCAAGTGAAATTACTTACAATAAAAACGTTAATCTTAGACTTATTATTATGGTGGATTTCATTTTTTGTATGGTGGATAATAAGTTATTCCATAGCCCAAGTTAAATTAGGGATAATCAGCGGAATAGCAATGTGGCTATTGATAGTATTACTTAATCATAGTCACATGTTTTTATATATGGTTACTAATAAATATATAAATTTAGTATTTTCATTAGTAGAGATTTTATTTATTATTTTTGCTAGTAATAAAACTTTAATGTCAGCCTATTGGTGTTTCGTAGCATGGCCTATTAACTATTTGATTCATGCAGATAATAGTAAACTTTATTTTAGTGCAATGTGGATTTTGATATTAACAATTTTAGATTATTTCATCTTTAGAAGTATAGAATTAGAAAGAATAGACTGATATTTTGGGGTGATGAAAAGCTAATTTTGAATATTAGACACAGGAGAAATTCTAAAATTTATGCAAATAAAGCGATATCAAAGTTTATTTTGCATAAATTAAGAAATTGGTCCTATGTCGAAATCGCCCAAATTAACCTAACAGTTTATAGTTTAATGACCTAAGCTTTGTTAGTATATAAGTGTACCGATGAAGCTAGTGGATGAGGTGTGACAAGCCGCCTAGCCATACGTCTCTTAATAACTACTATGACGAAATATACGGATACGTTTATTTTTTCTAATTTCCACTTGGGTAGTACTAATTAGGAGCAACGAAAAAAAGTTGTGTAGAGAGAAGCAAGGGGACTCATATCTGAAACTAAGACACTTGCCGTCAGGGATTCGCAATATGCCATCTTCAGTTAATTAAGGCTGATTACCTTAGGAACCAAAGAAGAATATCAACTAAGAATTCGTGTCGTGAAGTTGTGGTGACACAGCTATAACTGACGAGTAAGGTTTGAGTAGCCAAAATCGACAATATTACATTAACTGGAACATTGCACATGTTTGGTGAAAATTGGATAGGAAAAGGTCTATGCCCTGAACTTGAAATGCGGACTAGGTCATGGAAGTTGCTAGCCATGATGTGCTAGTCTGATTCAGTAGTCTAATAAGTCCAGATACAAGAGTATCCCACGTAAGCCAATACGCGTCGGTTTACATAATTTTTAGTCAATGCAAATTTTGCGTTGGCTATTTTTGGTATTAAATGGTAAACACACTATAGTGTGACATTACAGATAAAAAGGCCCTCAAAATCACATTTT
>ERZ773076.12-NODE-12-length-118708-cov-16.282968_pt1 | contig 118708 bp, 109 predicted proteins | sample MGYA00580613_ERZ773076 | MGnify/ENA primary metagenome ERZ773076 (study PRJEB29015, sample SAMEA2738005) | human oral metagenome | biome: human oral; feature: human-associated habitat; material: dental | place: China | collected 2057 ...
ATACGTGCTGCTTTTCCGCGCAAGTTGCGAAGATAATATAATTTAGCACGACGAACTTTACCGTAACGAACTACTTCGATTTGTGCTACACGTGGAGTGTGTAATGGGAATGTACGTTCCACACCAACACCGTTAGAAACTTTACGGACTGTATAAGTTTCGCTGATGCCAGCACCACGACGTTTTATAACAACGCCTTCGAAGATTTGGATACGTTCGCGAGTTCCTTCCACAACCTTAGCGTGAACACGTACAGTGTCACCAGGGCGGAATGCAGGAATATCAGAACGTAATTGTTCTTGAGTTAATTCTTCGATTAATTTGCTCATATTTTTTTCTCCTTCCAACAAACACTCATGACTTGGCCGTATGTCCAATCAGCGGAATATCGTTATCTCTGAGTGAAGTCTCACTCACTCGAAATATATTAGCATACTTGCATTTCAATTGCAAGCAAATTACAGAGATTTCCTTCGTAAAAATAAGACTTACGAATGCTCTTCACAGCAGTGTTCATCTGCTAAATTATAAAGTTGTAATACATGATGATCTTCTAAGGAGTACCAGACATGTTTTCCAACTTTTTCTGCCCTCACGATATGGTGGGCTCTTAGTTTTTTTAACTGATGAGAAATTGCAGATTGCTCCATCCCTGTACATTTCATCAAGTCTTCCACACATAAAGGTTCTTTTCGGGTTAAAAGTGTAATGATATTCAACCGAGTGTTATCTCCTAGAAGTTTAAAGAGTTGCACCATTTCTGATCTACCCGAATCGTTTTCTATCATCTTTTGAAAAATTTTTATTTCTTCTGGACTTAAATGTTCTCTCATTTAACATCCCTCTTCTTCCTTAATTTGCTCCAGTAACTTCTCTTCTTCTTTTGAAAGTTCATACTTTTCCAGTAAATCCGGTCTTCTTAAATAAGTTTTACGAAGGGATTCTTTCATTTGCCACTCCGCAATTTTTGCATGATTTCCACTGAACAATACTTCAGGTACTTCCATATCTTTATAGACTCTTGGGCGCGTATATTGCGGATATTCCAACAATCCTGTGGAATGAGAATCTCCTACTGCGGAAGCATCATTTCCTAATACATCTGGTAAAAGTCGCACTGTCGCATCAATCATTACCGTTGCGGCTAATTCTCCACCGGTTAGTATGAAATCTCCAATCGAGTATTCATCGGTCACAAGTGTACGAATCCGTTCATCATATCCTTCATAGTGACCACAAATAAACACCAAATGCTCTTCCTTCGATAATTCTTCAGCATCCTTTTGCGTAAAGGTTTTCCCCGCTGGATCCATTAAAATGACACGTGGCGTCGTTTTTGGTGAACGCTCGCGAATCGATGCGAGTGCTAAATCGATTGGTTCCACTTTTAGAAGCATCCCAGCTCCACCACCAAAAGGATAATCGTCCACATGATTATGTTTATTATTTGAAAACTGACGGAAATCCGTTGTTTCAAACTCAATTTTCCCAGCTTCAATGGCCTTTCCGATAATCGATTGCGTCATCGGACCTTGCACCATTTCAGGGAATAATGTTAATACATCAATTTTCATCTTAATCGATCAACCCTTCCAATAAATGGATATAAGCTTTCTTTTCTTCTTTATCAACTTTATAAACAACAGGCTCAATAAATGGAATCAAGAGTTCTTTCTTCCCTCTTTGTTTTACAACCCAGACATCGTTCGAACCAGGTGAAAGAATTTCAGTCACTTTTCCAAGTAATTCACCTTCATCCGTTACGATTTCGAGTCCGATAATTTCATGGTAATAAAACTCATCATCTTCTAATTCCGTTAATTGTTCTTCGGCCACCTTAAGAAGACATTCTTTGTATTTTTCAACATCTTCGATACGGTTCATTCCTTCGAAGGTTAACAAATCAAAATTTTTATGACGACGATGACTTGCCACTGTCACAAATGTAAGAAACTCTCCTTCTTTAAAAATGGCTAATTCTGTTCCTTTTTTATAACGTTCTTCAGCAAAATCGGTCGTCGAAATCACTCGAACTTCCCCACGAAGTCCTTGTGTATTTACGATTTTTCCTACTTTATAAAAAGTTGTCATTCTATTTCCTCCTTAAAAGAGTCGTTCCACAATAATTTTCAATGTGCTCTCTGAGACTTCCACATCATAGTCATCGACACATTGTCCGAGCATGCAATAATTTTTATCACGATTATGCGTTCCCATTAACGAACTATACATCGAATCTAATTCTAAATGTTTCTCAACCGAAAGCCCAGCTTCTAGTAAATCTAAGTCTTCAGGTAATTTTGTATAAGGCGAAGTGCACGTAATCGTTGCTTTTTCATGCGGTACATAAGATACATGTGTAGTCACGTCATACAATTCATGATATAGGAAATAATCCACCATTTCCTTTACGATACGTTTTACAAAATCCTTTTCTGTTGCCATTATCCCTCTGCCTTTCTTTCTTTCATCTCTTGACGAACGCCTTCAAAAATTTCAAAAATTGGTACGAGAAGCGCTGCAACGAATCCTCCTGCAAACCCATTATTATACAGATTTAGTCCACCATGCATTACAACCACATGGCTTACTAGTGTAATATGAACAAATCCTGCTATCATCCCCGCAAACGGCCCATAATAACCACTAACCGGAGCAAGTGTCGTTCCGAAAATCGCTGCAATAAGGGCGCTCGCACTTGTAGGTTCTACTCCCGTCAAGTAAGAACCAATCATAATCCCCACTAAAACTGGAACCGTATTTTTCACTTGGTTCCCAAACGCCCCAAAGCTCATAACACCAATAATACTTCCGACAATCGGACCATTTAACTGTCCCCCATTCATAAGAACATATCCTAATAATATAAATCCTATAATACTCATGTTCAGTGTCACTGTTGCCAGATTCGTCATTTCAACAAAATCACTTGGCAAACGTCCTGAAAGCTTTAAGAGTAACTTAAAATGATATTTTTCTTTCTTTTTGAAATGTAAATAGAAACTTGTCACTATCAGAATCACACAAAATCCGATTAGCAGTTGATACAAAATCAATGGACTCTGTGTACTTGTTAGTGTTCTAGTCTCTACTTCAATTCCAAATGCATTCATAAATGCTAGAACAACCATTCCAATAATTCCAGCTGTAAACCCGACATTATACAAGCTAAACCCTTGATGGAACCCAAGAAATTGTGTGGATAGTTGAGGTAAGATGAAACCAATAAAAATTCCTAAAGCATACGCGATTAGAACGCTCCATCCTTGTGGTAGAACTCCGCTAAATGCTAAGAAAGAGATCAATGGGCCTAAAGCAGATCCAAATAATCCAACAATGACATAATTTCGATAATTTTGTTTCGTTACCTTCGTATAAATCCATACCCCTATCATAAATGGGATACTATTGAAGAGATTTTTCCCGAAAAACGAGAATCCAGCAAGCATGCCCAAACTTCCAATCACTGTTCCGTTTAAAGGAATTTCCAGTTTTTTATAACTATAAATACTGATACCGAGCATAATCGCGACATTTAACAAGGTACTTCCAACAGACGCAATTTCCATATAATCCGTAAACAACTGACTTGGCGATACTAGTATCGTCATCATCCCACTCACTAAGAACTTTGGTGATTCGATGACAAATGCTAGTATCATTAACATTACAGACAGGCCGAATAAATAATAATATTGTCGATTTATCTGTTTTTTTAATATCGGCTTTTTCTTCATACGGTCTTCCCTTCAACTATAATATTACTTATTTATCATAACAAACTCACGGAAAACAATCAAAAAACCAAGTGCCAACAACAACAAAAGAACACTCGTTGTAATGTATACATTATAATGAGTGATACCTTATAAGATATCACTCGTATTCTTCTTTTCCTATAACTCAATGCATAAATCTAACCAGTGTAGCACTAATCATTTTAAGCACCTCGTTAAAAGCACATACCCTCTTCTGTCACTTCCCTGGTGAAGTCTTGTAGAAATCCAAACTTTTCTATAATTACAAAATGATGACGGAGAATCTTACGGATTTCTTTATACTCACTGTAATGAGGAATCGCATTAAATGCGAATTAGAGGGAGTTAGGAAGAATTCCTTACTCCTTCTTTGAGGCTTTAAAGTCGAGAGACGCCAGACTCGAGCCATTGCCCTTTTACAGTGAGTATAAAGAAATCCGTAAGCAGTCTCCGTCATCATCATATTTATTCTCTTATAGAACAAAAAAGCCCTGGATTTCTCCAAGGCTTCATCGTTCTATTTAGGCTTCAATACTTAAACGAACACGTTTTGGTCCACGAGTACGAACACTATAAGTAATCGTACGAATCGCGCGAGCCACTCGTCCTTGTTTACCGATCACACGACCGATATCTTCAGGATTTACGTGTAAAGTATATTCCATGAATTCATCTGATTCAGAGATATCAATACGAACATCGTCAGGGAATTCTACTAATGGTTTAACCATTGACAATACTAATTCACTAATATCAGGCATTCTTTTCACCTCTCCATCGAATTGTCGACTTTATAGAAATTACTTAGAAAACTTTGATTCGTGGAATTTCTTCATGATACCTTGTTGTGACAACAAATTACGAACTGTATCAGAAGGTTGAGCACCGTTAGCTAACCATTTTAATGCTAATTCTTCATTGATTGAAACTTCTGCTGGGTTTGCTACTGGGTTGTATGTTCCAACTGTTTCGATGAAACGACCATCACGTGGTGAACGTGAATCAGCTACAACTACACGGTAGAAAGGATTTTTCTTAGAACCCATACGTTTTAAACGAATTTTAACTGCCATTATTTACACCTCCATGTATTAATCTCACAGTTACATAGTTTAGCAGAAAGAAGAATGCTTGTAAAGTATTTTATCTTTACACCGCAAAAAAATTGCTCTAAAAATGCTCTAAACCCTATTAAAACAAGTAATAAATAGAATTTAATGCTTATTTTTGATATACTAGATAAAAATATGTATAAACGAAAAGAGTTGAAATTATGTCAGTTCAGAACCAAACTCCAGATTGGCGCGAGGCTCTACTAACTTTTTGGAATAAACCTATATTGAAAAATATTCGATTTATTTTTAACATTGCTTATTCAGTTCTAAAAAATATTTTTGTGATTGCGATTTTATTCTTAATGCTATTAGGAATATTTGGTGGTGGAATTGGATTAGGATATTTTGCAAGTTTGACTTCCAATGAAGAGCCCCTTACCCAAGAACAAATGAGTGACGCAATTGGAAATCTTAATTTAATCTCTAGTTTCCATTATAGTGACGGTACAAAAATTTCAGATGTGAATTCTGATGAACTACGAATTGTAAAACCTCTATCAGAAATTTCTCAATACGTGATTGATGGAATTATCGCAACAGAAGATAGTTCATTCTACGAACACAATGGAATCGTACCAAAAGCTTTACTTCGTGCTATTCTCCAAGAAGCTGTTTCTTCTGGATCAGGCGCAACAGGTGGTTCCACTCTTACGCAACAATTAATTAAGCAACAAATTTTGACGAGTGAAGTCACTTTCAAACGGAAAGCCAATGAAATTTTATACGCATTACGTCTTGAAAAACACTTTACGAAAGATCAAATTTTAGAAGCTTACTTAAACGTTTCTTCCTTTGGTCGAAATCATAATGGATTAAATATTGCCGGAATCGAAGAAGCTGCTCAAGGTGTTTTCGGAGTGGCCGCAAAAGATTTAACCCTACCACAAGCTGCTTATCTTGTCGGGATGCCACAAAATCCGATTGTGTATACTCCTTATACAAACCAAGCTACGTTAAAAGAAGATACTTCTGCGGGTATTGAACGTATGAAATTTGTTCTCTTTAGTATGTATCGTGAAAATAAGATTACAAAACAACAATACGAAGAAGCTCTTGCGTATGACATTACAAAGGACTTCCTTCCGCCAAAAGAAATTTCTTCAGATAGACAATCTTATCTATATCAAGCTGTAAACCGTGAAGCGATTAAAGTCCTCATTACTAAAGCAGCTCAAAAGAGTAAATTAACGTATGATGAAGTTCGTAATGACTCAGAGCTTTACAACAAATATTACGATGAAGCTAGTCGTAAGCTAAGTTCCTCCGGGTACAAGGTCACCTCAACCATTGATCAAAAAGTCTATGACGCAATGCAAAAAGCCATTGCAGATTATGGAAACCAAATTGGTCCAACGTATAATACACAATATGTTGATCAAAATACCGGAGAAACAAAAACACAAACAGAAGCTGCTCAAAACGGAGCGGTTATGATTGAAAATAAAACAGGTCGTATTCTTGGATTTGTTGCTGGTCGAGATTTCGAATCAAACCAGGTAGACCACGCGTTCACTACGCACCGTTCACCAGGATCAACTATTAAACCAATCTTGGTTTATGCTCCTGCTATTGAAAATAATCTGATTTATCCTGCAAGTATTGTTCCAGATACTAAAGTAAGTATTCCTCAAGGAAATGGTACTTACTGGCAACCAACAAACTACGGAAACACAATAACGAACCAATTCCTAACAGTTCGTTATGCACTATTCCGTTCGTTTAACAATCCTGTTATCAAGATTTACCAAACAATGCTTCAAAAAGGCATTAATGCGGGTGAATACTTGAAGAAGATGGGCATCAAAGGGATTACTGATGATGAGTATCAAAATATCGCCCTCTCAATTGGGGGGACTCGAACGGGCCCGACTGTTTTAGAACAAACAAGTGCCTTCTCTACCTTAGCAAACGGTGGGGAACACCACGATGCCTACTTAATCGAGAAAATTGAAGATTCCAGAGGAAATGTTGTCTATCAACACGAAGACAAAAAAGAACGTGTCTTCTCTGAAGCGACGTCTTATTTAACAACAAATATGCTTCAAGATATCGCAAATTCGACTCAATTTTACAATATGAAGGGAAATATGGGCTTCAGTTCAGACTTAGCAGGTAAAACTGGTACTTCTGAAAATGAAATTGATAACTGGTTCGTCGCTTATACGCCAACAGTAACGTTAGGTTCTTGGATTGGATACGATAACTTCTATAATGCCCGATATTCTATTACTGCTGGTGATGGATACGGAGAACCAACTACTAGAAGTCAACGTCAATGGACTTACTTAATGAAGGCAGCTTATGAAGCAAATCCTGAATTAATTGGTAAGGAAACAACCTTTAAACAACCGGATTCTGTTTATCGTGATTCTGTCGTATCCACAACAGGTACGAAAGCTGGAACGTTCAAAGCTGAAAACGGCAGAACCTACTCGATTAGTGGCGGAATGACAACCGACTGGTTCAAGAAGGATTTCCCTCCGATGAATCCTTTCTACAACTTCGCTATTGGTGCTACTCCTGAAGAAATGAATAACTTCTGGAATAAAGCCACTCCTAAGAAAGATGAGAAAAAAGATAACAAGAAAGATGAGAAGAGAAATGAGAAGAAAGAGGAAACAACTCAATCCCCTTCAAGTCAAACGACTCGATCAAACTAATAAAAAAGGCTGGACATTGTCCAGCCTTTTTATTGTGGAATTTGTAAATTTAACACTACTTATTTAGTGGTATTTCTCCATTCAATCTTGTATGGTAATGTAATTTCAGACTCTACGATTTCTTCTTTATTCATAATCTTTGTTAAAAGACGCATCGCAACGGCACCAATATCATATAAAGGAGGTGCAATCGTTGAAAGAATTGGACGAGTCATTTTCGTTAATTTAGAATTGTTGCTTGAAACCAATTCAAATTTTTCAGGAACTTTAACGCCTAAATCGATTAATCCATTTAATAATCCTACTGAAGTTTCGTCATCAGTTACCACCGCAGCAGTCGCACCTGCTTTATGGATACGTTCAGCTACAGACTCCCCTGCATGATACGTTAATGGAACTTCATAAACCAATTTTTCATCGAATTTAATTCCTGCTCTTTCTAAAGCTACTTTATATCCTTCTAAACGGAAATCAACTGAAGCCACATTTTTCATTGCAGCAGTGACAAAAGCAATTTTCTTATGTCCATTCTCAATTAATGTTTCCACTACTTCTTTTGTTGCTTCATTGAAATCAATATTTACTGAAGCAATTTCGTGTTCTGCATCCATCGTTCCTGCTAACACAATCGGTGTTTTTGAACGAACAATTTCAGTACGTAATTCAGGGGTTAGATGGTTTCCCATATATAAAATCCCATCTACTTGTTTAGAGAATAAAGTATTTAACACTTGAATTTCTTTATGATTATTTTGGTCTGAGTTTGCTAAAATGATGTTATATTTATACATTGTAGCAATGTCATCAATCCCACGAGCTAAACTAGCAAAATAAAGGTTTGTAACATCAGGAATAATAACTCCCACAGTCGTTGTTTTTTTACTCGCTAACCCACGCGCAACGGCATTTGGACGATAATCCAATTCGTCAATTACATCTAAAACTCTCTTACGAGTTGCTGGTTTAACGTTTGGATTTCCATTAACAACACGCGATACTGTAGCCATGGATACATTCGCTTCACGCGCAACATCATAAATCGTAATTGTTTGCTTTTCCATCTACAAATCTCCTTTGTGCATCTTTTCATCTATCATTAGGGTAGCACTTTCATAAAATTAATGCAAGCGTTTAACGAAAATTTTCAAAAACTTTTTGAAACTATTTACATTCTTGATACGATAAGTATGCTACAATAGTTTTAAGGAGATGATCAATATGAACTTAAACACTACTTTCAAACGACTAGAAACTGAATTATCCAAACAAAACAATCCGATTGCTCTAATCCAAAATCCTGAAACTATTCGTCTTTTAACGAATTTTTCAACAGATCCTCATGAGCGGATTGTGGCTCTTGTCTATTCACCTAGCGCTACTCCACTATTATTTGTTCCGGCATTAGAGCATCAAGTGGCTCAAAAAGCTGAACCAGATTTTATCGTGAAAAGCTATCACGATCATGAAAATGGATGGAAGCTTTTATCAGACGCCATTAAAGAGCACTTTGCTCCTCAGTCCAATTTTGCTGTAGAAAAAGTGGACTTCTCTCTTTTTGCAGCAGAACAAATACAAAAGTATTTTAACGATGTTCATTTTTCTGTAGATTTAACGCCAATCGTTCAACAACTTCGCCTTGTAAAAAATCAAGAAGCCGTTGAAAAACTAGTCTACTCTGGAACCTTTGCTGACAAAGCGATTGAGATTGGAAAAAAAGCCTTAAAAGTTGGCATTACAGAACGTGAAGTGGTTGCTATCATCGAATTTGAAATGAAAAAACTCGGCGTCTCTCAAATGAGTTTTGATACCATGGTGCTCTTTGGAGATCACGCGGCAGATCCTCACGGTGAACCTGGAGACCGTACCCTTAAAGAAAATGAATGGGTTCTATTTGACCTTGGTACAATGGTAGATGGGTACGCAAGTGACATTACACGTACCGTCTTCTTTGGAAATAGTCAGGAAAAAAATCCACGCCATCAAGAAATCTATGATATCGTTCAAAAAGCACATGATACAGCCATCGCAGCTGTAAAACCAGGGATGAAAGCAAGCCAAATTGATAAAATCGCTCGTGATATTATTACAGAAGCTGGATACGGTGAGTACTTCATCCACCGCCTTGGACACGGGATTGGCCAAAGCGTACATGAATTTCCTTCAATCATGGAAGGAAATGATATGGAACTCGTTGAAGGTATGTGTTTCTCTGTAGAACCGGGTGTTTATATTTCAGGTGACTTCGGTGTTCGTATCGAAGACTGTTTAGCTGTTACCGAAAATGGTTCAAAACTCTTCACTAAAGTAAAATATGATTTTTAGACAAACAAAAAAGACTGGGAAATTTCCCAGTCTTTTTAAGTATGCATTATTTTGCTTCTTTTTTAGCTTCTTCTTTCACATCTTGAGCTTTTTCTTTTACATCTTCTGCTAATTCAGCAACCACTTCAGCTGACTCTTCTTTTTGTTTAGAGAAGTTTTCTTTTACTTTATCAACTGTTTCGTTGAATTGGTCTTTTAAGTTTTCAGTATGTTTAGAAACTTGTTCTTTTAGATGAGAAGCTTGTTCTTGTAAGTTAATACGAATATCTTGAGTTGAAGCTTTGGCAACTTCAGTGAATTCTGCTCCTTTTGCTAGAGCAATTTCACCATATTCTGACAGTTGTTCTTTATAACGATCAGCTTCTTTTGCTAAATCTTCACGTAATTCTTTTCCTGATTTTGGTGCAAATAGCAATGCAGTTACTGCTGCTGCTGTTCCCCCGATTAATGCTCCTAATAAAAATCCGCATTTTTTACTCATGTTCAACACTCCATTTCATTAATTATATTTTTTTCTTTTTGGAAAAAAATGCTCTTCCGAAGTTAACTGCCGTGGCTACACGACTCGTTTTAGAAAGTTTTACTGCTTTTGTTGCTAGATTTCGTGAAGATGCATTTACATCTGAAATTGTCACACCTAAATCTCCAGCTGCAGTAAACAATGGATCAGTGGCTTTTAATTTACCATTGATATCATCCACCAATACATTGGCTTTACTTAATAACCCCTCTACTTCAATTGAGAGGCTGTCTACATCTTTAGTAATAATCTCTAATGAATGATTCATGTTCTCAACGGTTTTATTTAATTTTGATAAAATCGGTGATACTTTGACAATCACAAAAACTACTAAGGCTAATAAAGCACATGCAGCTATTAATGCAGCAATCTCAATACCTGTCATTGAGCCATTCCTCCAATCTTCTAGTATGATTCAATCATAACACTATCCCTTTAAAATTACCATCAAATTCTTTGTAAAATGAATCTCTTTCATTCGTTTTTTTTGTATGCTACACTAATTGTATTCAAATTTAAAGGAAGACTGATTATGCGTGTATTTTTATGGTTCGATTCCATCTCTAATTTCTTTATCAATTATTGGAATGGGATTGAATGGGAATCTATTTTATCTAATCTTTTTACTAAACTACTCTCACTAGTCATTTTATTTTTACTATTTTATTTAGGAAAAAAACTAGCTCATTTTCTTTTCAAGAAAACCATTCTCTCTTCTATGAGAGTCTCTACTCAATCGGAAAGTCGCAAGAAAACTATTCTTAAATTATTAGAGAATATGTTGGATTATTTCTTATATTTCATTTTGATTTATTGGATTCTTTCGATTATCGGAGTCCCAATTTCTAGTTTACTAGCAGGTGCCGGAATTGCTGGGGTTGCTTTAGGACTAGGAGCACAAGGTTTCTTATCAGATGTCATCAATGGATTGTTTATCTTAATGGAACGTCAATTTGAAGTCGGGGATGCTGTTTTAATTAATACCATCTCTGGAACGATTGCGAGCGTTGGCGTTCGTACAACCCAAGTTCGAGGATATGATGGAACCCTGCATTACATTCCCAATCGCAACATTACCATCGTTAGTAACCAGTCTAGAGGAAATATGAGAGCTTTAATCGAACTTCCACTCAATAGTAATGTTGATTTAAAAACGGTCTATGAAACCATCGAAGCCGTTAATACTCGATATGCTAAATCGGATGAGGCTCTAGCTTCTGCCCCAAATATTGTGGGCCCTCAGACAAAACCAACTGGACAATTTGTCTTCACGATTTCCATCATGACGAAGAATGGATTGCAACATGCGACTTATCAAAAATACTTAACTTTATATCAAGAAGCATTATTAAAAAAAGGAATCGACCTTTCGACTCCAACGATTCCCTATCTGACAAAATAAAAGAAGGCGAAAAATTTTCGCCTTCTTTTTTATTTTTCAACTAAATCAAATTCTCTAGTTAATTCATGAACCATGAAATTAATGCGTTTCAATACTTCTTTTCTAGTCACAATTCCTAAAAATTCTTGGTTTTCATTTGTAATACAAATAAAACTTTGATCCACCAAATCCCTCAATACATCTTCCATATCCGTATCAACGAAAATCGTTGGAAACTCCGTCTTCATGACATCACGAACTTTATACTTACTGAGTTGATTCATATGAATTTGTTCGACTCCAGTAATCTTTTGCAAAATCATCGCTAAAGACACTAAGCCGACAATTTGATTTTCTTTATTCAAAACAGGGATTAAAGAATATCGTACATTCGTAAGAACTAACATGGCATGCTCTAATGTATGGTCTTCTTGTAGAATGGCTACATTCTCAGCATCAATAAAGAGCTGCTCTCGGTTTTCCAATAATAATTCTTGTATTCTCTTATGAATCAAGCGTATAACCTCCTTCAGGGCTCCAAGTATAGTTTAAAACTAAATCATCTAATACTTCATGCTTCGTCGTATAATACGTTAAACGAATTCGTTCTTTTGATAAAATCTCTAATACAGCATAGCTCGCTGTTCCTGCATAAGTCCCTCTTGGAAAATTCGTTGATCCTGAATTAATACATAAAACTCCATCAACAGTCTCTGCATTAAGCTTATGAGTGTGCCCGTACAAAGCTATACTAGCCCCTTTTTCTTTAGCCATATTTGCTAAATACTCTCTTCCAGCATTTACATATTGATGATGCCCATGAGTGACAAAGAACGTAATGCCTTCTACTTCAAACACCTCAAACTCAGGATACTCGATATCATAATCACAATTTCCTGTAACTCTCACACAATGAGATAATAATCCATCCTTATAAGGAAACTCAGAATCCCCTGTATGAACAAAGGTTACTTTTTCTCCAGAAAAATGATCAAAAATTCTGCGAAGTGTCAACTCTTGACCATGATTATCACTGACAATAACTATTTTCATTCTGTTTCCTCCACAGCTTCTATAGAGTTTGTCCATTGTTCCCATTTTTCAACCAGTAATTCAATCGCTTTTGCACGGTGGCTAATTTTATTTTTGATATCCATGCCTAGTTCCGCAAATGTTTGTTGATACTCTGGTACTAAAAATAATGGGTCATAACCAAATCCACTGTCTCCTGATGGTAAAGTGGCAATTTCTCCGTGACATTCTGCCTGTACCACAAGAGATTCCTTAAATGGTGCTGCTAATACTAAACAACATGTGAAATGAGCTGCCCTTTCCTTGCCTTTAAGTCCACCTAGTTCTGATAACAGTTTGGCATTATTAGCAGCATCATTCTTTTCTTCTCCTGCAAATCTTGCTGAATATACTCCAGGAAGTCCTTCTAGGGCATCTACACAAAGCCCTGAATCATCTGCCAAAACAATTGTTTGTAAAGCATTCGCAATCGTTTCTGCTTTCAGTCTCGCATTTTCCTCAAAAGTCCCTCCTGTTTCTTCTACTTCATCTAATTCTGGGAAATCTTTTAAGGTTTTAACCTTATAGCCCTTTGGTTCAAAAATTTTGGCAAATTCTTTTGCTTTTCCAATATTATTCGTTGCAATCACAATTTCTTTTTCAAGTTGAATGGACGTTAATTTTTTCTCTAAAGTAACCGTCTTCACCTCTAATTCTTTTCTATGGAGCCAATTCTCAGCAATCTCTTCAAAAAGTGTTGCATCTCCCGTTGTATAAATTTCTAAAGTAGGATTTGGATTAGTTTCAGGAGTTTCACTGAGTTTGCAATAATCTAAAAGAGCGCTCACACTAGAAACAGTTTCTGCACCTGAATCAATCAAGGAAACTTGATTTCCAACAACTTTTTGAATCGTTTTTCTTAAAAGCGGATAATGTGTGCAACCCAAAATTACTGTATCTACATTAGTTCCTTCCAATGGTTTGAGGGTTTCATTTACAATCTCCCAAGCTTCTGGGGTGTCCGATTGGTTATTTTCGACAAGTGGAACAAAGTTTGGACAAGCAATATCAAATACTTGAATGTTCTTATTCTTGTCATGCATTGTTTTTGGATACACATTACTTGAAATCGTAGCATTCGTACCCAATACTCCGATTCGGTCATTAGATGTTTGCTTGATAGCTGCCAAGCTTCCTGGTTGAATCACTCCCACCACCGGAATCTCTAAAGTTTGTTGTAATTCCTCTAAAACAACTGCTGTAGCCGTATTACAGGCAATAACCAGCATTTTTATATTCTTTTGTAGTAAAAATTGCACCATTTCCAACGTATATTGGCGAATCTCCTCTTTCGGTCTTGTCCCATATGGGCAACGAGCGGAATCTCCTAAGAAGATCATTGATTCGTTTGGTAATTGTTTTAACGCCTCTTTGAGAACCGTTAAGCCTCCCACTCCTGAATCAATAAATCCAATTGGTCTTTTCATATTTTGCCAACCTCTCTATCTTTTGTCTTCTATAGTATACCATAGTTCAAACCTGCCTGATTCAAATGTCCTTCGTATTATAAAAAAGTTAACCAACTAATAAACACCTTCGATGCACGAATGAAAAGAATTGAATAGTCTAACGATGTGTGCCTTTATCGGCTATCTTCATAGTGTTTGTAGTAGCTCTATCGGTTCGAGCTATGGTCTCTCACCTACTGAGCCTCAAAGCAGTAGTAAGGAATAAATTCCTAACTACCGCTAATTCGCATCAGTTACTCTCGCTATTACTCACACTATAGAATCCGATAGGCACTCCGTTTGACTCCTCCAGGCTTTTCATTCAAACATTGGTGCATTTAACTTTTTCTGAAATGCGACCAACAGACTAAAAAAGAGAGGGGAGAAACCTTCGCCCTAAACAAAAAGAACTCCTGAGTGCAGGAGTTCTGGGATAGATTTTATTCTGGAGTGATGCTTTGGTGTTTTCTTGTAACGAGGATTTGAAGTGCCACTAGAATCACTAATGCGATAGAAATGGATCCCACTTTATGTGTTGTAATGATATTAAGAAATTCTAGAAAAGCTGTTACAAAACCTGGCATTTGGCCATCACTAATTTGGCGAGTAAAACTTCCTCCAATTAATGCAGTAATCAAGAACACTAGGCCTAGTCCATAGATTCCTGTTTTTTGATTAAATTTATTAAGCACAATTCCAAGAACATTTGCGATTAGGTGAATTAGAACGACTTTCACGAAAAAGACTGCGATGCTAATCACAATATTTTCTGGATTAGATAGGACTCCTAAGTGCGATTGAATGGTTACTGAGCCCAATGAAACTCCACTTCTTAATGAAAGTAATAAGGCGTAAATCAAAGTGATGATTCCAGAATCGACAAGCGTTTGAATGAATAAGCTTTCGATTTGTTCTTTTCTTGTTAATCCTAATTGACTTTCTAGACGGAATTGTTCAACGATATAGCCAATCCCAATGATTAAGATAATCAATGCAATTTCATTATCAAAGTAAATTGGGAAATAAGTACCGAATGTGCTAAAGTCCCCATTTGCAAAAATCTTCATTAAGAAACTTGTAATAATCCACCAAATTCCTAAGAACATTAAAATTGTTTTCCATCTTCTTGCTAATCCCATGCTGACAACTGATAATAAACGGTTCATCTTATTCATTCTCCTTTCGAGTGATTGAGATAAAGTAATCTTGTAAGGTTAATGGAGAAAACTCTAATCCAGGTTGTGCTTCTTCCTTAGGCCCAATCACTACGCTTCTTGTATGGTTTCCGATTTGATCTGTTTCAAGAATCTTTTTACCGGCCACATATTCTTGTACTAATGGAGACGCTCCACTAACGACGTATCCTTTACGAAGAACATCTTCGACCAGTACTTCTTCTGTCACTACTCCGTCTTTAATCACAATGACTTTTTCTAAAATTGAGGCTACTTCTTCGATTAAATGGGTTGCAATCACAAATGTACGAGGACGGCGCGCATACGCTTCAAGCAACTTCTTATTGAAAAGTTGGCGGTGGTTCGCATCCAGTCCAAGTACTGGTTCATCTAAGAAGATTTATTCGCTAGGGTTGGCAAGCGCTAGGATAATTTTCATGATACTTTTATACCCTGTTGAAGCTTTTGAGTATTTTTCTTTCACCTTCACATCGAACACTTTGATGAGGTCTTGGGCAAATTCCATATCAAATTCTGGGTAAGTCCCTTGATAGATAGCAAGGAGATCTTTGAATTTATATTCTTGAGGGAACCAGTTATCCGAACTGGATAAGTACACTTCATGCATCGCATTTGGATTCTTATGAAGGTCAACCCCATCAAGAGTGATGTCCCCGCTTGTCTTTTCGATACGGCGAGCAATCATATTCAGCACTGTACTCTTTCCGGCACCATTTCGTCCAAGTAACCCGATAATACTTTCTGGTTCAATCGTGAACGTTGCTCCTTTCACCGCTTCTTTTTTGAAATACTTCTTCTTTAAATCTTTGACTTCAATACTCATTATTGGAACCCTCCTTCGATAATTTTAACTAATTCTTCTTTTCTAATTCCTAGTGCTTGCGCTTCTTTTAAAAAATTTGGGACCATCTGATTCGCAAATTCATTTTGCTTTTTGCTTAGAATAATTTTTCTTGCCCCTTCTGCTACAAACGTTCCAAGGCCTCTTCTTTTTTCTAATACTTGTTCGCTCACGAGTAAGTTCATTCCTTTCAATACTGTTGCTGGATTGATTTGATACCCTGTGGAAATCTCAGTTGTCGACGGTACTTGATCTCCTTCTTTGTAGACTTCATGGAAGATTTCTTCTTCTAGTTGATTGGCTACTTGTTGAAATAACGGGATATCACTTTGAAAATCAAATTTCATAACGCACCTCCTTTTAGTTTTTTGTTTGTTGGTTAGTTACTTGTGTAATTAACTATAAAACTAAAAAACTATTTTGTCAACACTTTTTTTAATTATTTTGAAAATAAAAAAAGGAGTGATAAAACAAGGGTTCTCCTTGCTTCATCACTCCTTCAAAAATATGATTTTATAAATATTGTGCTAACAATTCTTCTAATTGTTCTTTAGCATGGTAGCCAACTACTTTATTAACCACTTCTCCATCTTTTTTGATTAATAAAGTTGGAATGCTCATAATCCCAAAAGCACGAGCGGTTTCAGGGTTTTCGTCCACATCCACTTTAGTGAAAGTTACTTTGTCTCCCATTTCCTCGTCTAATTGGTCAATAACTGGTCCTTGCATACGACATGGTCCACACCATGTAGCCCAAAAATCTACTAAAACAACTCCATCTTTAGTTTCTTCTACAAAGTTTTTATCTGTTAATGATTTTACCATTCGAATCATCCTTTCCTTTTTCTATAAACCTAGTATAGCAACACCCCGGAAGGTGACCAACTATTCTGCTCACGGTTTACTTAAAGGTCACGATGGTCGCTCCATTTCCACCCGTATTCATCGGCGCAAATTCAAAACTTGCAACAGAACGGTGGCTACGTAGCACCTTATGAACGCCTTGCTGGATGGCTCCTGTTCCACGTCCATGAATAATCGTGACACGTGGATAGTTCGCAAGAATGGCTGCATCCAGATATAACTCTAAATCCTTCATCGCTTCTTCGTATCGTTTTCCACGTAAGTCTAATTCTGAAGAGACATGACTACTTCTAGCACTTTTCACAATCACTTGTTGTTTGGCTTCTTGCGTTTCGGCAATTGGGGCTAAGTCTTCTATAGCAATCTTCATCTTGATAATCCCCATTTGAACAACCCATTCCTCGTCACTGACTTTTTCAACAAGAGTTCCGCGTTGTCCAAATGAAAGAACTTCGACACTTTGTCCGACTTGCAGCGCCTTCTTCGCTTTTTCTTTGCGAAGCACCTTGTTCTTCTTCAAGGCTTGCTCATGTTTCAAGTCTGTTAGAGCTGTCTTTTTCTCAATCATTTCATGTTCTTTAACCGTACTTTGTTTACTTCTCAGTTGTAATTCACGGATTTCTGATAAGATTTTATCCGCATCATCCTTACTTTGTTCAATTAAAGTATTTGCACGCTCTTTAGCTTCTTCTATAAGTCTTGCTTTATTTGCTTTAAACTGTTCAGTTTCCTTTTGCAAATCTTCTAATAACTGTGTACTTAACTCTAATTGATGACGCATCTTATCGGCATCACGCTGCGCACGGCGACGTTTTTGCTCAAGGTCACTAATCATCGCATTCAAGTCTTGATCTTCCTCAGAAAGAAGCCCACGCGCTTGGTCGATAATAATGCTTGGTAAGCCTAATCGCTTTGAAATATCAAAGGCATTACTACGTCCTGGCACTCCCAGTAAGAGTTGGTACGTTGGCTGAAGAGTATCCCCATCAAACTCCATACTCGCATTAATGGTTTTAGGGCGGTCATACCCATAGGCTTTTAACTCTGGATAGTGAGTCGAAGCAATCACATAACTTTGCTTACTTGCAATATAATCAAGAATCGCAATCGCAAGAGACGAGCCTTCTTGGGGGTCTGTCCCTGATCCAATTTCGTCGATTAACACCAAGCTCTTATCGTTGATTTGTTTCAAAATAGACACGATATTCGACATATGAGACGAGAACGTCGATAGGTTTTGATCAATCGATTGTTCATCCCCAATATCTGCAAAAATCTCGGTAAAGATTCCTACACGGCTATTTTCACCAGCAGGAATATACAGTCCCATCTGTGCCATCAATTGAATGACACCGACCGTCTTCAAGAGGATGGTTTTTCCTCCAGTATTCGGTCCTGTAATAACAATGGCTTGATACTCTTCTCCAAGAATAATATCGTTTGCGACAGCCCTCTCCCGGTCTAATAATGGATGCCATGCTTTCCAAAGCGCGACATGGTTCTGACGGTCAATAATAGGTTCTGTTGCCTTTATTTCATTAGCATATTGAGCTTTTGCATTCACTACGTCTAATCGTGCTAATACATAATGATTTTGATGTAGTGGATTCGTGTATGGCATGAGTTTTTGAGAGAGTTCCCATAAAATGCGTTCGACTTCACGCTTTTCTTGGACTTGATATTCTCGTAATTTATTATTCAAATTAACAACTGCTTGTGGCTCCATGAAGAGAGTCTGTCCCGTTGCACTTTGATCATGTACAGTACCTCCAAATACAGATTTATATTCTGCTTTTACTGGAAGTACATAACGGTCATTACGAATAGTGATAATCGTATCGCTTAAATACTGGGCATTCTTACCAGTGAGATATTGATCCATTTGGCGACGAATTTCTTGTTCCGTTTTCTGAATACCTACTCGAATGCCATGCAAAGTAGGAGACGCACTATCTAATACATATCCATCCTCTCGAATCGATGCTTCTAGCGCCTTAGTCACTTCAGGGATACTTTCTAATTTTTCAACTAGCCTTGGGACGCGCATTAAAGCAATTTCCTCTTCTTCGACTTTTTCAAAGAAACGTTCTACCTCATGCGTTGTCGCGAGCACTCGTAAAATGTCACTTAATTCACGCCCATTCAATCCCGCTTCTAATTCCAATCGTTTCAAGGCAAAACTAATATCTTTCAACCGTGGAATCGGAATCCCTTGTTTTAAACGGAGGAGCTCAACTCCATCCGCTGTTTCTTCAATTTTATTTCGAATCGCCTTTTCTTCCACCTCTATTGGAAGTTCTTTAATCATTTGTTTTCCTTTTTCGGAGGTCGCATATTCAGCTAATTGGGCTCTAATTTTATCAAATTCTAAAACCTTTTCGATTTTCGAATTCATAACAGTCCTTCTTTCTTAAAAAACGTGGAACAATTCTGTTCCACGCTCTCGTTTTTATTTAGGTAATAACCAACTTGAAACAATTTGTGTCACAATCGGAGTTTTGGTAATAATAAAGTTTGGCAATCCGCCTTCAATCATTTTTTGTGCTGGAGCCAGTGGAATCATCGCAATCGCGTAAAGAACAAAATAAACAAATAAATAGTTCATAACAAATCCTAATGCTGCACCACTGATCGTATTAAATTGTTTTAATAACGGTAAAAATGTTAATTCGCTAGCAATATATCCTAAGAACCGAACCACTAACCATCCTAAAATCATAATCACTAAAAATGAAATCAATCTATAAAATGAGTGGTCTAAATTCATTGCTTGTTCTTGAGAGAAAATTGCTAATTGATTTCCTGGAACATAGGACGGATACGGAATAAATACCGATAAAAATTTAGCTAGCTTTTCATGGGTAAATACTGCAACTAAAAAGGTAATAAAATAACCTGCAATATAAACTAATTGTAATGTTAATCCTCTACGAGAGCCCGTATAGATTCCAACGATTAAATAAAATAAAATGATTAATGTAATCATAAACCCTACCTTCTCAACAAATCTTGTTGTAATTCAAATTGTTTTTCTAATTCTTGTTTTCTTTTTGAGTCAATGGAAGGTCGCTTATGATGCGCATTTTGCACTTCTTTTTCTAACTGCTCTATTCTCTTCTTCAATGCGACGACTTCTTCTTGTTTTTCGAATTGATTTGAAATAGCATTGATCGCTGCTAGGAGTGCCACTTCTTCATTCGATAATTTGTCTGATACTCGGATGATTTGATCTAATTGCTCTTGTAAGACTCTCACAATACTTTGCATTTCTTGTTGAGACTTTTTCCCAATAATTGTATAGGATTTTCCGGAAATTACTGCTTTAACTCTTGATTTCGGTTGTTTCACAATAGATCATCTCCATTCCTCATAATGCCACCTTATTTTACCATTTTTTGAGCAAAAAAACACGAATAATCCTCTTTTTGAAGGAGTAGACGAATAAATGTTCTCATGGTATTCTTAGAAAGAACAAGGAGGATTACTATGAATTCATTAACACTAACACTATCATCCAAACAGGTTTCCGCATTAGAAGCAAAATATCCTTCCTATGTGCAGTCCCCTCCTCCTCACGCCGTTTTAAGGTTGAAGATTGATGGGTTAACCATTACTGCCTATCAATCTGGTAAAGTGCTATTCCAAGGAAAAGGCATTGAAGAGTTTATTCAAAATAATCAGCTGGAACCTTTGATGGAAACATTTGAAGGAAAATCAAAAGACGAGCCTTCTCTTCCAAAGAATTTTTCTTCTTGGAGCGTCATGGGTAGCGATGAAGTTGGAAACGGAGCTTACTTTGGTCCTTTAACCGTTGCCAGTGCTTACGTTTCAAAAGAACATATCCCACTTCTTAAAAAAATGGGGGTTAAAGACTCTAAAGATTTAACGGATGAACAAATCCGAGCTCTCGTTCCTAAAATTAAAGCAGTCATTCCTTATAAATTACTGACACTTTGGCCAGAAAAATACAATGAGGTTCGACAAGTCAAAAACTTAAATGAAATGAAGGCTCTTCTTCATAATCAAGCCCTACGTCTCTTAAGTGAAAAAATAATGCCGGAATCTCCTGAAGGGTATTTAATCGATCAATTTTGTAAGCCAGAATTATATTATCGTTATTTAAAAGGACAGCCTTTAGTCGATAAAAATAAAACGTACTTTATTACAAAAGGCGAAAGCCATCATATCGCAGTAGCAGCGGCATCAATGATTGCTAGATGCGCTTTCCTGGATGGTTTAGACTCTTTAAGTGCAGATTTCGGATATAAACTACCAAGTGGTGCAGGAAGCAATGTGGATCAAATAGCAGCAAAAATTCTTAAACACAATGGAATGGATACTTTACGTAAAGTCGCAAAAATTCACTTTGCCAATACTGAAAAAGCAAAACGGATGAAATAGCAAAAGAGCAACTTCCTCAATAAGGGAAGTTGCTCTTTTTTAATCTTTCATTAGCTTTTGAATCACTTTTAGTGCACCCATCCAACCGAGTGTAATGATGAAGAGAATAATGGCCCATCCATATCGTAGTTCCGTCAAAGGAATTTGAACGTTCATTCCAAAAAATCCTGTCACAATATCTGGAATGGTCATCAAAATCGAGATGACTGTTAAAAATTTCATCGTATCATTCAAATTATTATTCAAAACATTGTTATACGTTCCGGAAATTTGTCTTAAAATTTGAAGATGTAAATCTGTCATCTCAACTAATTGTTTTGCTTCGATAATATTGTCTTCCAATTGCTCTCTTTCAAAATCATCGAATTCTTTAAAGGCTTGTTGCGTTTTCAATTGCTCTAATACAACTGCATTTTGCTTAGTGGCAGATACTAAATACATTCCACCAATTTCCAAATCAGAAAGTGCAAATAAATTATTCTTAGTCGTTTTCTTTCGAAGGAGTTTGCTAATATTTTGCTGTTCTTTATTTAATTTTTCAATTACTGGGAAGTAATGCTCCGAAATGACAAAAAGGCTATGCAGTAAAAGATTAAACACATTCCAATGAAGATTCTCTTCCAACTCTTCTACAATCGCATCGATAATGTATTCATTTTGACTATTTGAAATCGTGACAATTTGATTTTGACGAACAATGAATGTTAACGGAATCGTTTCATAGTGGTTCTCTTCTTTAGACAAGTTTAATACATTATAAATAACAACCAGCGTTTTCGTTCGACGGTTGTATTCCATATGTGCTCGCTCATTTTTATCCAGTGCATATTCAATCATTTCATCATCGATTTCATACGTATCATAAATGGATGAGTATTCACTAATCAAATCTGAATTGATATTAATCCAAGTATTATCTCCAAAGTGCATTACGCTCATTTAAACCCCTCCTTCGTATAGAATGCTGTATTAGTATAACATAATTTCTATTCTCGACTAAAAGGAAAGCATGTCAAAGTTCCAAAATAGACCATTTGACATGCTTTTCATTCATATTTTCTTCCTTTTAATTTAGGAGATTGATTCCCAATTTCCTTATTCTTTCCCACTATTTTTGCGTTGGCTCACTCGTCGTCTCACTAACGGCTTCTGTTGTAACTTCTTGAGAGGTTGAAGTTTCTGTTTCAGGAGCACTAGTGCTCTTTTCCTCAGTACTCTCCTCCGTAGAAGTAGATGTTGTCTCTGAAGTGCTTGATGACAATGTTGTTGCTTCAGTAGATTTTTCTTCTTTTTGTTCTAAAATAGAGCTCTTTGGAATACTATTATCTTTATCCGCTTCATCTAAAGTACCTTCAGAGAAATCTTTTGCTTCCTCTAAGATACTTAGCTCATCTGCAGAAGCCGGTGTCATAATTTCTTTTAGATTCTTACCAATGGCACCTTCAACTTTGCCATTAAAGTTCTTATGCGCTTCTTTAATCGCTAATTTTGTGCGATAAGATTCAATAATGAGCGCTTCAACAGCTGTTGTTCCAAAGTTCAAGCGTGAACCCATATACCGCTTGATAAGACTAGCCACTTCTTCTCTTAAAGCAGCTGGTAATTCTAGGTCTAGTACATGTTGTGTAAAGAAGTATAAATAGCGCATCCCTTCAATACTAATACGGTCATTGGCATCCCGTAATGCTTGAATTAACGAAGCAATTGCATTCACTTGCGCTTCTTTTCCACTTTCTCTTGCTTTTGTAGCTAAATCCTTTAGCTCATCAGCAGTAACGCCATAGTCTTTCAATGATAACTCACTAATCTTACGAATCGTATCTTCATGAGTGGCATTCATTTTTTGCTCTTGCGGTGTTATCGAAATTTCAACATCTTGTTCTTTATTCACGACTTTCTTTTCAAAGTTTTCTAATCCTTTCATAAAGCCTTCTGTTGAATTACCTTTTTGTTGCACTTGCTCTTTATATTCATTTAAAGCTACTAAAATTCGATTTAAAGTAACTGGATCATCTTTGTATTTCTCTTGGGCACGAGTTTTCACCTCTTCAATTTTTTGAAACACTTCTTCTTGATTCAAATCCCCTGCCACAAATGGTGGAACGATTCCTGGCAATTTATTTTTTTCATAAGCTTCAATCCCATCTTTATTCACGATATTCATTGAATGACTATGATCTCCATGTGGAATATCAAAACGTCCATTGACAATGCGAATCGCTGTACGAGAAATTCCCATACGTCGTGCAATTAAATCAATTTCCTGTGAAAGTCTCACTTCAGCTGGAATCGACGGATCAGAATTTGGTACTTCAAATCGTTTCAATGGAATAACCCAAGGATGGATATGATTTTTATCTTGCCCTTGCTCCATATTTTGAAAGGCAAATACTTTTCCAATATATTCACCTTGATCATTGGTAACTGATTCGAATTTAATACTATCTCTTTCTACACCATACGCATACGTAATATAATCCAAATATTTTTGAATTTCAGGAGATTGTAAAGTTAATTCTTTGTCCCCTGGTGTCGTCATATCTGAAGTAGACGTTTGAACAGTAGGTGTTGTAGACGTACTATTTTGACGTTGTCTTGAAGGAGTAGAGGCAGCAGCAACTGTCCCACTCGTTCCGCCTCCAGGATGAGAGGTAGGTTCATCATCAAAAGTATAATTAGCACTTCCATCCCCACAGTCTAGTACATCATGGAAATGATCCCCATGAGGAATTCGGAGTAATTTACAAGTCCGTTTTTTCCCCGTTTCATCTTCTCTAGTAACAGTTTGAGCATTTGCCAGTTGTGAACGATAAATAAAGTGATAGTGATCACCGTGTCTCACCACAAACCCTAATTCATTTTCACTCACAATATCTTTTGGATTAAAAACATAATCATCATCTGAATGGTTGCTTTGGCTAATTTGTTTCTTCTGCTCATAAATCGCATCAGAAGGTGGAGTCCCAAATACAAAATGGTAATGGTCTCCATGTTTCTTTAGATACCCATTTTCAAAAACTTCTCCCACAATTGTTTTAGGTTTATTCTCTTTAATTTCCTTTGCAGCTTGTTCATACTTCGCCATCTGCTCAGGAGAAATCGTCGTTTGTTCAACCGTACTTTCTGCTACTTGATTCACTTGATTTTGTTGATTAGCTAAAATCATTCCTGAAGCAAAGACAAGCCCTAAGGCAACTGTCCCTCCTAGAAGTACCTTCTCTTTTTTATTCATTCATCTCCCACTTTCTTAAATCGTAAGTTTTACGTTTTAGAGTATACTATTTGATGGGAGTGCTGTCAACAAAGATATTCTAAACTTTGAAGCAAAAAAGCCCTTCCCACAAATTTATGGGAAGGGTTACGGTTATTCTTTGATTAAATCACTTAATAAATAAGCATCTACTAAAGATTGAGTCGCTTCAATAGAATCGATATGCGTTCTTTCATAAGAGTGACTGGATTCAATTCCTGCTCCTAGGAGTGCGTGTTTTACTTCTGCTCCAGCTCTCATCGCTGCAGAAGCATCACTTCCATAATAAGGATAAATATCCAATTTAAACGGAATCTCTTTTTCCTTACAAAGACTGACTAACTGTTGACGAAAATCATAGTTATAAGGCCCTGATCCATCTTTTACGCAAATCGAAACCGTATATTCATCGGTTTGTTGGTCGTCCCCCATTGCTCCCATATCCACTGCAAGAAACTCAACCACCTCAGAAGGAATACTACTGTTAGCTCCAGTCCCCGTTTCTTCAATACAGCTAAACATAAAGTGAGTGGTTACTGGTAAGGTGATTCCTTCTTTTTTATATTTCTTCAATAAGATAAGTAAAATTGCCGCACTAACTTTATCATCTAAAAAACGACTCTTAACAAATCCGGTTGGTGTGACAACAAATCGCGGATCAAAAGAAACAAAATCTCCCACTTCAATTCCTAAATCTCGCGTCTCTTTTTCATTAGTGACTTTCTCATCTAATCGAACTTCCATATTGTCTTGACTGCGTTCAACTGTTCCTGCTTCTTTGTATACATGAACACTCGTTTGATGTAATAAAATCGTTCCTGAAACCGTACTTCCATTTGAGGCAATATGAACAGTACAATTTTCTCCTTCAATCATATTCCAAGCAAAACCACCAATACGATCCAACTTCAAACGTCCGTCTGGTTTCACCGCTCGTACAATCGCTCCAAGCGTATCGATATGAGCCGTAATTGCACGATGTTCTTTATCATTTGCTCCTTCTACAGTTACAATGATCAGTCCTTTTGCTGTACGTTTTGGCTGGTATCCCATATCCGTTAACACTTCTATTAAATAATCTTGAACATCTTTTGTGTACCCTGTTGGGGATGGAATGGCTACTAATTCTTTTAAGAAATCAATTGTTTGACTCATTTTCTTTCCTCCATTTCACGATAATTGTAGTATAACATACCGTATTTCATTCTACCCAATGAACCATCTTCTATCAGCCTACTCGAAAGAATTTTACAAAAATTCTTGCATAATAGAATCTTTAGATTTATAATACAAGTATATTACAAATTGAAAGGATGAATTTCATGAAAAAAACCTTGAAATTAATCGCTGTATTTTTCGCAGCACTATTCGTATTACTAGGATGCGGTAAAGAAGAATCTTCTTCATTTGAATTAAATCAAAATGGAGTAAATTCTGTTTTAACTTATTACTATAATAACGATTTAGTAACAAAACAAACTGCTACAAATACTTATGATTTAAAAAAATTAGGGGTTACTGAAGAAGAAGCCAGAAAACAAATCGAAGAAGTAAATAACAAATATACTGCTGTTGATGGCGTTACTGCTAGTGTTGAATCTAAAGATGGAAATCTTATTCAAAATCTAACAGTGGATTACACTAAAGCTAAGGTTTCTGAATTAAGAAAAGCCTTCCCTCAAGAATTTACTGGTGACGGAGATAAAATTAGCTTTAAAGCTTCTAAAGAATCTTTATTAAAAGCAGGATACAAAGAAAAGAAATAAAAGGATCATATAAAACCGGGGGAGGATAATATTCTTCGTCCGGTTTTCCTATAATTAAAAAAAGAAGAGTAAGAACAACATCATGAACAAAAAATCGAAAGTATTAGCCATTTTATTTACTACAGGTTTAGTATTAGCTGGTTGTGGTCAAAAAGATAATAATACAACCACTACTACATCCTCTACCTCAAAAGAAACAACCACTACTGCTACAACAACTGCCCCAACAACAACTGCGGCAAAGAAAACAGTGTTAGAACAGTCTGCTAAAGGCGTAACCTCTCGTGTTATCATGTACTCTAAAGGTGACGTTCTTGTGAAACAAACGACTGAGAATATTTACAATGTGAAAGAAATGGAAACTCAAGCTACTGAAGAACAAATCAAAACACAACTCGAAGCAGCTTTTGCAGCTTATAAAGGAGTAGAAGGAATCTCTTCATCAGTTGAAATCAAAGATGGTAAAGTCATTCAAAACTTCACAGTCGACTATTCAAAAACAGACTTTGCTAAATTAAAAGAAATCGTTCCAAGCTTTAAACCAAAAGATGATAATACAGTAAGCTATGAAGTTACTAAAAACTTCCTCGTTAAAGAAGGATTCAAAGAAGTTCAATAATCTTACTTAATCCTCGAAGATTTACTTTTTGAAGGAGATTAATATGAATACACGTACCAAACAACTGGCTCTTCTTGCCACATGCGGTTTCTTTCTGGTAGCTTGTGGACAAAATAAAGATTCCGAAGAAAAAAATCCAACAACGGTAGCACAAACGACACAAGTTCAAACAACTGTCGCACAAACAACGACGCAAACAACGACAGCTACTCCTACGACTACCGCTCCAACAACCGTTGCACAAACAAATGATTCCAATGCACAGGAAGAACAAGCCATATTCGAAATTTCTCTTCCTGGAAGTTTTACAACCATGATCATTTATCATAAAGGGGACCAAGTGACTAGACAGGTCACTAAGAATATCTTTGACTTTACATCATTACCTGGCATAACAGAGGAAACCAAAGAAATCATTGCTAAAGCACAAAAAGAAACGGTTGAAGCAACTTATAAAATTGCGAAGGAACGATCCAAAAACATGGAAGGATTCATCGTTACGCTTGAAAGTGAAGGTGAAAAACTAATTCAATCTTTTGATATGGATTATACAAAAATTGATTTTACTAAACTAAAAGAAATTAATCCTGAATTTAAACTGAATAAATATTCTACGAGCTTTGAAGCCATGAAAAAAGTGCTTTTAGAAGCAGGTTTCCAACAAAAATAATACAATCATCAGGAATAGATGTTTAAGGAGAAACTCATGAAAAAGACTTATAAATTTATTGCATTATTATCGACTACTGTTGCTCTTGCAGCATGTCAAAGTGGAGAAAAGAAAGTTGACGAAACTTCCGCACAAACGACTGTTGCCCAAACAACTACACAAGTACCAACCACAACAACTACTCAATCTGCTAAAAGCAATCAAACAGGCGAAGCAACTTACGAACACAAAGAGCCTGGTGTTACTGTTACATTGAAGTACTACTACAAAGATGATGTTGTTTATAAACAAGAAGGTACTTATGTTTATAATCCAAAAGAAATGGGTCAAGATCCAGAACAATTTAAAGTAACCCTTCAAAAAGCCTTTGACGAAACAAAAGGTGTTAAAGGAATCGAAGGAACGCTTGAATTTAAGGACGGGGTATATACCCGTAAAAACACGTTTGACTACAATACAATGGACTTTGTAGAACTAAACAAACGTAATCCAAAGAAGTATCCAGCTAAAAATGTTCCACTATATTACAGTGAAGCCGTTAAAAAATTAGAAAAAAATGGATATGTAAAAAAATAACCTCAACGCAATAAACACAGCACCAAAGGTATTCCTTGAATGCCCTTGGTGCTGTTTTCTTATCTAAAATTTACGATGTAACAAAAATGTGACGTCACATTTTTGTTGCATCTTCTTTTGTATCATTTATGATACGTAATTACCAAATATGGTAATTACCATATTTGGTATTTTCATCCTCTTCCCTTCTCTAGCAAGCGAAGAACAACAACATTAGTGCTTTTAATAATCTAACTGACCAAAATTCAAGGATTACAAAAAAGAATCAGTTTATTGAAAGAATAGTGGGATTAGCATTGAAACGAATAAGAGGGAGTAAGGAATTTATTCCCTACTCCCTCTTTAAGGCTTCAAAGGCGAGAGACACCGGCTCGAGCCGGTGCCCCTTGCCCTTCTGGTTTTACGAGCGCAGAAGAAGTATTAGCACTTTATAAACTAGCACAACAAAAAAAGTACGAAGATTAATTATTCTATGTATAAAAACAAAGATTACCTCGGTTTCTATAATAACAACAATAGCGAGTGTAATCGATGCGAATTACGGATGCTAGAAATTTATTTCCTAGCATCCGTTTGAGGCTCGATAAGATTGAGACCTTGGCTCAATCCGGTACAGCTATTGTTGTTATTATGAAGATAACCGAAGGTAATCTAAGTTTTTAAAGTACTCCATAAAATAATCTTCGTACCTACTTTATTTTATCGAATAGATACGTTTCCTAAAGCAACTAATGCTTCTTCTACACGAGTCATGGCGGACTTAATAACGTCCTCCTCCAACGTCGCATTGCGGTTCACAAATAATAATGAATACGCTAATGATTGGAATCCTTCTGGCACGTGTTCCCCTTTATAAACGTCGAATAACGTTACTTTCGATAAGAACTCACCAGCATTTGCACGGATCACATCTACTAACTCTGCATGTGTGAATGAAGTTGGTGCTAAGATAGCGATGTCGCGCGTCATACTTGGATATTTCGCAACTGATTGAATCACTGCTTCTTGTAAGTTCGCTTCAAGTAATGGTTCCACATCTAATTCGAAGACGAATGTGTCTTGTAAGTCTAATGCTTTTTGAACGGTTGGATGAACTTTACCGATTAAACCAATTACTTCACCGTCTAATAGGATACGTGCGGATTGTCCTGGGTGTAATTCCTCAATGTCTGTTAAAGGCTCGAAGCGCACACGGTTTAAGCAATCTAATTGTACAAAATACGCTTCTAGAATCCCTTTCACCACATAGAAATCCACTTTCTCTGCTTTATGGTTCCAGTTCGCACTCGTTACGTCTCCTGTTAAAATCCCCGCAATGACTTCGTTCTCGATGAAGTCTTCACTTCCAGCAGTCCCTAATTTGAACACGCGGCCTGCTTCGAATAATTTCACATTGTTTTGTGAACGTGCCACATTGTATTGAACGGCTTCCAATAAACTTGGTAATAGTGATTGACGTAATTCGCTACGATCTTCACTCATTGGCCAGCTTAAACGCACGCTTGTTGCGTCTTTCTTCGTAAACCATTTTGATTTTTCTGGAGTTGTTAACGCATAAGTATACGCTTGTGAAAGTCCTGCTCCTTGCATGAATTGACGAGTGTAACGGATGAAGCGTTGTTTATCCGTTAAGCCACCCACTGTACTTTCTGTTGTTGGTAATGTCGCTGGAATCTTGTCGTATCCGTAAATACGTCCCACTTCTTCCACTAAGTCTGCTTCGATAGAAATATCAAATCTCCATGCAGGGATTGTCACGTCGAAACGAGTTCCTTCTACAGTTGTTGGATATTCTAATTGTGCAAATACTTGTTTCACTTCATCTAGTGTTAAGCTTGTTCCTAAAACGTGATTTAAGCGTTCTAGAGTGATGCTCACAACTGGTAATTCTAAGTCATAACTTTGTGCTGAAGCAAATGCCTCTTTCACTGTTCCTTCGCCAAGCTCGGCAATCAATGCTGCAGCGCGTTTTCCTGCTTGAACGATGGTTGCTTTGTTAATGCCTTTTTCAAAACGAGCACTTGATTCACTACGTAAGTTATGTTTTTGGGAAGCAAGACGAACCGCTTTAGGATCGAACAGGGCTGCTTCTAATAAAACTGTAGTTGTCTCGTCTGAGATTTCAGTGTCTAATCCACCCATTACTCCAGCTAATGCGACTGGTTTGCCACCTGAAGTAATCACGATTTCGTTTTCTAATGCACGTTCTTCCCCATCTAAAGTCACTAATGTTTCGCCTTCTGTTGCGCGACGAACATGAATGGCTTTTTCAGGTAATTTATTGTAGTCGAATGCATGAAGCGGTTGACCGTATTCCATTAAAATATAGTTTGTGACATCCACAAGATTGTTGATTGGACGAACGCCTGCTGCGATTAAACGATTTTGCATCCATTGTGGACTTGGAGCCACTTTAACGCCTTCGATTAAGAATGCGTGGTATGCAGGAGCATCTGCTTCGTTTTCTACAGAAACTTTGACAACGCCTGGAATTTCAGAAGAGGTTCCTTTTTCAAAGGCGTCTGGTTCTAAATGATTCTTCAAGTTGTAAATCGCACCGATTTCGTGAACAGAACCGCGCATGCTTAAAGCGTCAGAACGGTTCGCAGTGATATCGAGTTCCACAATCGCTGAATCAAGCGCTAATGCAGAAACTGCGTCGCTTCCTACTTCAATGCTGTCATCTGTGAAGACGTAAATCCCATCTTCGTATTCTTTTGGTACTAAGTTACTTGGTACCCCAATTTCTTGTAAGGAACAAATCATCCCTTGAGATTCTACACCACGTAATTTTCCACGTTTAATTTTATGACCACCAGCAATGCGTGCACCGTGAGTCGCCACAATCACCTTTTGGCCTGCTTGGATATTTGGAGCACCGCACACGATTTGAAGAGGCTCTTCTTGCCCTACTTCAACAGTGACAACGTGTAAGTGGTCTGAATCTGGATGGTCAACGACTTTGGTTACTAAACCAACCACTAGTCCTTTTAAGCCTTCGCCTGGAACCGTTACGCTATCCACTTCGATCCCTGTACGAGACATTTTTTCTCCTAATTCTTGAGGAGTGATTTGTAATAAATCAATATATTCATTTAACCATTCGTATGATAATTTCATGTTCTTCCTCCTCTTATGATTCTTTCGTAAATTGGCTTAAGAAACGTACATCGTTTGTATATAACGAACGAATATCCTCAATTCCATATTTCAACATTGCAATACGGTCTTGACCTAACCCGAAGGCAAATCCACCATAAACGCTTGAATCCACACCTGCAGCTTCAAGTACGTTTGGATGCACCATCCCACTACCTAATACTTCAATCCAACCTGTTCCTTTACATACAGAACAGCCTTCACCACCACATTTGAAGCAGCTAATATCCACTTCTAGAGATGGTTCAGTGAATGGGAAGTAACTTGGACGAAGACGGACTTCACGCTCTTCCCCGAACATTTCTTTGGCAAATGCCGCAAGAGTTCCTTTTAAGTCTGACATCGTAATGTGTTTATCGATGACAAGACCTTCGATTTGATAGAACTGATGTGAATGCGTCGCATCATCGTTATCACGACGGAATACACGACCCGGACTTAACATCTTCAATGGGCCTTTTGTAAAGTCATGTTTTTCCATTGTACGAGCTTGTACTGGAGAAGTTTGTGTACGAAGTAAGTACTCAGGAGTGATGTAGAATGTATCTTGCATATCACGCGCTGGGTGATCTTTTGGCAAGTTCATCATCTCGAAGTTATAGTGGTCTGACTCCACTTCTGGTCCTTCTACGACTTGGTATCCAAGGCCGATGAAGAAATCTTCCACTTGGTCTTGAACGTGCGCTAATACGTGCGCAGTTCCGCGTTCGACTGGACGGCCTGGCATTGTGACGTCAATGGTCTCAGATTGTAACGCTTCTTCTAACGCTTTTGCTTCAAGCACTTCTTTAACAGAAGCGATTTTTTCTTCTAATACAGAACGTAATTCATTGGCAAGAGCCCCCACTTTTGGTTTCTCTTCGTTTGCTAAGTTTTTAATGTTTTTAAGAACTTCCGTGATGGGTCCTTTTTTCCCTAATTGTTGTACACGAATTTGATCGAGCTCTTTTAAGTTTGTTACTTCTTCTAACGAAGCAAGCACATCTTTACGAATCGCATCAAACTGAACTTTCATTTCTTCTAAATTCATTGTATTCCTCCTTATAAAATAAAAATCCCTTATAGCCAATAGACTATAAGGGACGAAATTTCGCGGTACCACCCTTGTTCCTTGAGACAGGCTCAAGACACTTGGACGCTGTTAACGGGGGCCACCCGAACCATTATTCATCAGTGAATCCCAATGGTCACTCCGGAAGTGAAAAGTTTGAAACGTGACTTGGAAGACTTGCAGTCAGGATCTTCCTCCCTGAAAAGCTTTGTTAAAAACCCTTTTCCATCAATGTGTTTTCTATGTATGTTTTATCCTATCATAATGGCTTCAAAATGAAAAGAAAAACTAATCTTTTTCATCATAAGTACGTTCCCCAATAATATATCGAGGACGCTCTTTTGCTTCTAAATAAATCTTACCGATGTATTCACCGATAACACCAAGACTGATTAACTGTACCCCACCGAGTAAGCTTACAATGGCATACGTACTTGCCCAACCAGCAACAGAGTTATTCGAGAATTTAGCCCAAAGTACCCACACGATAAGAGCAAAACTAAAGAACGACGTCAATACACCAATCGCAGTAATAATACGAATTGGCTTAATGGATAAACTTGTAATTCCATCTATTGCAAGACCTAACATTTTCCCTAGAGGATAATGACTCTCTCCCGCAATACGTTCATGACGTTTGTAAGTCACATAAGAATACTTAAATCCAACAAGAGGCATAATCCCACGAAGGAACAAGTTTACCTCTTTGAATTTCTTTAATTCTTGAATAAACCGTTTTGAAACAAGACGGTAATCTGCATGATTAAACACCACGTCAGCCCCAAAAAGATGCATCACTTTATAGAATCCTTCAGCCGTAATTCTCTTAAATGCTGAATCAGTATCGCGATTATCACGAACTCCGTAAACAATCTCTGAACCATCTTTAAATTCTTCAACCATTTTGTCCATACAGTTGATATCATCTTGTCCATCCGCATCAATGGTAATAACGATATCTGCAAATTTCGCAGCTTCTTCCATTCCCGCTAAAACACTACTTTGGTGTCCACGGTTTCTGCTTTGTGCAATACCAACAACATGACTATTTTCTTTTGCATATTGTTGAATTAGTGACCACGTTTGGTCTTTACTACCATCATTGACGTACATCACTTTGCTGTTTGGATGTACCTTCCCAGTATTGATTAAAGATTCAATTTTTTCAATAAACATGGGATTCGTATAAGGCAAAACTTTTTCTTCGTTATAACAAGGAATAACGATATATAAAATTGGGTTATCTCTATTCATTTTTTTCTCCTAAAACTTGAATTCCAAAAGGGAAATTGGTTCCCTTGAATATTCTCACAATGATTTCACATCCCAAAACAGCTAAAACTGTTGTGAGCGATGCTGAAACATATCTATTAACGAATATACCGGTATATTTTGCTGCTAATTGCCCTACTAATTTTTCAGCAAGCACAAGTACAATCGGTGAATGTACACCATAATAAATTAATGTCTTTTTACCAACGGATTTAAACCACTCTGCTTCCGGCATTACTTTGAACAAAGTAATTGTAGCCCAGATTCCTGCAATTGCAGAAATATAAAATAACAAATGATTGCCAATTTGTTGGTAATATAAATCTACTCTGTAACCACTTAGTTTATAGTTCAGTAGCCCTGTTACAATACTGATGACTGTAGCAATCGGTAAAAATTTAAGAGTTAGGTACTTTTCTATCTCTGTTAAATATCTTCTTGTTAGAACTCCTAATAAAATAAAGATAGTTGCTACTGGAACTAAATCCCAGTTCCAAATTAAATACCAGTTAGACTCATAAGCTTTTTGTCCTACGAAGACTAGGCACACTAAGAGAATTGCAACACCTATTTGTAAGTTTCTATTCCGTGCATATTTTAAAACAAAATAACATACGATTTCAGATAAAAACAAAACATTTAAAAACCATAATTGGAAATAAATATGCAATCTATCCGAGATGAGCAATTGCTTTGAAAAATGAATCAGATTGAAACTTAAGACTTGATCAGGATATAAAATAAAGAGTTGTACTAAAAACACAAATACATTCATTAGAAAGAATGGAACAACAATCCCTTTGAATTTATTCCAGAAAAAGCTACTAAAATTAGCATACTTATCAATCGAAAATGTAAAACCGGATAAGAAGAAAAACAAAGGAATATGAAATAGATAAAGAATTGTTTTCCCCATACTTGGTGTAAAGGATATATGCCCAATAATTACTAAAATAATAGCTAATCCTTTCGCCATATCAATATATCCAATTCGCTTTTTCATATTTCCCTCCTTAATCTGCTTTAAGTTTATAGATACTCATATCGGAAGTAACTTTTTCAACTTCTTCAAAGTATACCGTCTTTTGATAATGTTCTTTAAAAATTGTAATAATACGATTCATACTTCCAGAGTCTTTAGACCAGAAGAAAATAATCTCATTATTATTAACTGCTGAAGATAATAAATTATTTGTATCTTCAATTTTATATCGTTTTAGTAAGTTCGTATAATGTGTTGAAAATGTCTGCCAATTCCCTAGCGTCGTTGTATTAAAAACAACTTGATTCGTACGAATTCTGAACGTTGAAAGCGATGGTTGCGAATTTACAAGAGTTCCATACCCACCAAAAATAATTAGTTGATTTGGATGATTTTCAACAACATGATGATAGGTCACATTCATTGAATCATTAATAGTAGGGAACCAATACCATTCTTGTTTCATAAATCCTAGCCATTTATATCCTACAATTAGTAAGATTCCTTGGACACATAAAAAAACGACTTTCTTTTTGAACCATTGTCTCTTCTCATAAAATTCTGGTGCATAAATTAAAAAGAACATTAAAAATGAGACCATTAATGGTAAGTACACTCTTTCTACTACTCTTTGTCTGACAAAAAGCGCCCCAATTAAAATGAATGGCATCAGTGGCAATAACCAAGCCCAGATATTTTTTGGTTTAAAAATAATGAACCATATTGCAAATACTATGAGATAGGCTACTAGGATAACATTTTGAAAATAATCTTTGATAAACTGAGGAATATTAAAAGAATACTTCTCAGTAATTGAACGAACGGACTGGATTTTTTCAAGCATCTCATTATTTAAAGCCTTCTTCTCAGCAAAAAGCCAATACGTAGATACTAGCAAATCGTTCTCACTAATTCCGAGTTTTTCAAATTCTTCACGATGTTTTTCATAGTTAATTTCTGGAAAATCTCGTAAATTAGTACTTAATTCATTCCATTCAAGATACTCTTGAACATCTGATCGAGTCATAGTATAAACTTTATTGGATATATTAACGAATAATACAATTCCTAAAAGAATAAGTATTTCCTTCCATTTCTTATTCTTTAGAATCTCATAAATAAGGAATGGTAATACTAACATCATTAAACTGGCAGTGATTTGTGGCCTAATTGAGATTCCAATGGTTACTGTCACAATCCCTATAAAACGCGACTGATTAAATAATAATAGAATTCCTGCTGCAGCAACCAAGTAAGAAATCACAGAAAATGAAAAATACTTAATCAATACACATTGCATAAGAAGTGTTAACGGAATTAATACATATAATCTTTTCTTATAGAGAAAGTCGGTAAAAATACTGATACTTCCACAATATGATAATACTAGAAAAATAAAGTAAATATTCCAGCCTTGAAAAATCTTTTGTAAAGCAACAAGTAAAGTCGACAACCCAATTCCCACATATGGCAATAGCATATTCTCATGAGACAAAATGGTTTGGTTAATCATAATGTCATCGACTACCGGATACTCAAATCCTTTATACCAAATATACGCATAAAATAACACAAATGGAACAACCCATAATGCTATTCTAATTCCTTTTTTTAGTTTCATTTAATAATCCTCTTTGTTTTAAATATCAACCATTACTATACCATTTTTCCAAGCTATACACCACATTTAAAAGAACATTTGAATCGCAATCACAATGACTAAAATCACAATGACAGAAACAAGCCATACATTCAGAAAATGATTGTATCTTTTTAGTCCTGATTTTAGCGTGCGGTGTACTTGGGAAGCTTCTTCCGCATGCTCTGAATGTAACCCTTCTTCTCGTTCAAAAGACGATAATCGGCTGTCTCTACGACTTTGTTGAGCCTCTAATTCTCTATTCTGCTTTTCTAATTGCTCTTTATACGATTTTCTCGTTAATAAAGGTTCATTTGGCATTGATTATTCTCCTTTATGCATCCAAGCATATTGTGCTGCAATAATTGTCTTCGCGTCAGCAATTTCACCTGCTTGGATTTTTTGCATCACTTCTTCTAGCGGCATCCATAAAATTTCGACAAATTCATCTTCGTCTGCAGGTTTTGCATCTTCTTTGACACTAACATTTTTGGCTTGGAATAATGTGATTTTCTCATCGCAAAATCCAGGGGTAGAGACCATTTCCATCATTTTTACCCATTCTTCTGCAATAAGGTTTGTTTCCTCTTCTAATTCACGTTTTGCGGCTTCTAAAGGCACTTCTTCCTTCGAGTCTAATTTTCCTGCTGGAATTTCTAAGAAATGCATTTCTAATGGTTTTCGATATTGTCTAACGAGTAACATCTTCCCATCACGAATGACAAGTACTGCTACTGCTCCTATATGAAATACAAGGTCCCTCGTTGAAGTTTTCCCATTTGGTAGTTCCACGATATCTTGTGTCACCGTAAAAATACGTCCTGAATATTTAATATCTCTTTGAATTGTTTTTTCTGTAAAATCCATAATTTCGCCTCCATTTTGCTTTATTATAATTGGTTTTAAGTATTTCAACAATCGATTTTACTAAACTTTAAAGACAAAAAAATGAGTGATAACACTATCACTCATTTTCCAATTATTGTCTGTTATTTTGTTGTACTTGCGTATTCACTGTTGAAGCATTGGTTTCTGAATCACTTTTTTTACCAAAATAGGCTTCATACACTTTTTTAGCAATTTTAGCAGCATAATCTGATGGTGATCCATCTTTAAAGTATGGTGCTACTACAGATACAACAATTTCAGGATTATCATATGGTGCGTATGATATGAATGTTGAGTTTTCAACTGCCTCATTTTTATAAGAAGGATTAGGCCCAGAATAGAACGCTTCTGCAGTTCCTGTTTTACCAGCTACTTTAGGTGAGTAATTTTTAAAAGTAGAAGCAGAGGTTCCGTTCTCTCCATGAGTAACACGATAGAGCCCTTCTTTAATATGATCTAGGATTTTCTTATCGACTTGAAGGGTATTCATAATTTTGGTTGGAATGACATCTTCTAGATTCCCAATTCCACCTTTAGGGCTCGTTTCATGAATTTCTTTCACTAAGCGAGGAGCAATACGTGTTCCCCCATTTGCAATCGTAGACATATATTGAGCCAATTGAAGCGGTGTATATAAGTCAAACTGACCGAACGCAAAGTCAAGTGCAGAAAAGGCATCGGCTGTTCCACCATTATATCCTTTTCCTTCATTTGGAAGATCAATGCCGGTTCTTACACCCAAACCAAATTGAGCATAATACTCACGTAATTTATCAAATAGGCTTAAATTGATATTCAATTTTCCGCCCTTGACATATTCTGCTTGTCCACCCATTTTCATCGCTAATTTAATCATATATACGTTTGAAGAACGTTCCAATGCATCTAGGTCTGTTAATTCAATTTTCCCATTGCGATTAAACCATGAGCTTTTCGGTTTAGAAGCTTCAAATTCAATTGGTTCATCGACTATTTTATTGTCTTCAAGAGTCAATGCTCCATCCATATAACCAGATAGAACAGTCGCTGGTTTAACTACCGACCCCATTCCAAATGAGTTGTTAATCGCTCCTAAGGCATCGTCTTCCACTCCATTGGATTGGAAATTCTCATCAAATTTCTTTTTCTTACCCGTAATTCCTAGAACGTCTCCATTCTTAGGATTCATTACCACGATGTACACTCGATCAGCAGCGGGATCCGTCATTTCTTCAACAGAAGTTTTGGCAATTTCTTCTATTTTTTTCTGGAATTCAGTATCAATGGTTAATACTAAATTGGACCCTGCTTTCCCTGGATAAGTTTCGTTATTTTTGATGACTTGTCCTTTTGTATTCGTTTGAGATTGAACGACAGTCTTAGAGCCACTTAGAACATTCTCATATTGTTCTTCTAAATAACTCGTTCCGACACGATCGTTCAGTGAATATCCTTGAGCTAGTAATGATTTTACTTTTGAAGAAGGTAATCCTGTTTTTTCAGAAGATACTGTTCCAAGGATAGTTTTTAACATATCTCCCATTGGATATTCCCGGTCCCAATCGGAATCAATGTCCACTCCACGAAGCTCGCCTAATCGTTCACTGATTTTTGCGACTTCCTGCTCGGTTACTCCTTCATTTTTTAGCGTAACTGTTGAAAGAGAATAAGCACTATTCATCTTTGTAAAAATAGCAATCACTTGTTTTTCAGCTTCACTATAGTTTAACTCATCTGAAGAAATATGAGCTAATTGCATCTCATACGTTTGGCTTGCAGAGAGATTTTCTTTTGAAATTTGTTTTTTTTCTTCTGCAGTAAGTAATCCATCTAACTTATCTGGATTTAACGCCACCCAATAATCTTTCAAATCACGCTCTTTTAATTCAGAAGTATCGACTGAAATCAAAGAGGTTAATTTTTTGGCGATTTCTAACATTTTTGAGGCCTTCGCATCTGCAGGTCTTGTATAATTAATCGATAATTTAGGCTTGTTTCCTACTAACACTCGACCTTGGCTATCATAGATAGATCCTCTAGGAACAGCTTTTTTGGAAGTAGTTGTTTCAGTTCGTTGAACGAGAGCAACAAATTCATTTCCTTTAACCAATTGGACATACGCCAAGCGGCTAATCAATGCAATAAACGAAAAGAATACAATTAAAAATAATAAATTTAAACGAAATGGAATATGTGATTTTTTCTTTTTATTTTTTGATTTTCTTTTATTCAACATAATAAACTCCATGCATATTCTAGTAACTCATAACAGTATACCATAAATTCCTATTTGAACTATATAAAAAGGGGTTAATAAAATACTAAGATTTTAGGATTTCACTACCAAAATTTTCGTGCAGCAAATCCAATAACGTGCTATGCTATCATTGAATACAACTAAGGAGGCCCCTATGAAAACTGAAAGCAATTGGAATAAAAGAAAATACTACAGCCTTAGTGTTTTAATCCCACTATTCCTCCTTCTTTTTATATTTATTCTTTTTTCAATAACCCCATTTGGAAATCGCACTTGGCTAACCGTCGATTTGGGGCAACAATACGTCGATTTCTTTGCTTATTATCAGGATACTCTATTGCATCATCCTGAACAGTTCTTTTATAGCTTTTCCAAATCCATCGGTGGAGAGATGGTAAGCTTATGGTCTTATTATTTATTAAGTCCCTTTAACTTGATTTTTCTTATAATTCCAAAATCACACATTACAATAGGAATCTCACTTCTGATTCTATTAAAACTCATTTTTTGTACGGTCAGCTTTGCCTATTTTTTGGATAAGAAATTTGGAAAAAGAGATTTGAATGCACTTCTATTTGCACTTTCTTATGGGTTTATGAGTTATCTATCGGTTAATCAACTAAATATCATGTGGCTAGATGCCTTGATTGGTTTTCCAGTCATTTTATTAGGGGTCGACTCGCTCATTAACAATGAAAATCCGATTCGGTATATTCTTCCATTGGCAATCACCGTTCTAGCTAATTATTACACAGGATATATGATTTGCCTCTTTTTAGTGTTTTATTTTCCTTATGCCTACTTGCTTGAAAAAGGAAGCTTTCAATGGAAAGATTTTCTTAAAGCGGGAGCTCGTTTTGCTTTATACAGTATATTAGCGATTGGGCTCATTATGATTGTTCTACTTCCAAGTGCTTATAGTTTACTTGGAAGTAAAGGAGCAGCAAAGCAAAGTCTCTGGTCTCTGAAGTCTGAATACAATCCTTTATTGATACTATCGAAATTATTTATCGGTAGTTTTGATTTTCAACAGATGCCTAAAGGATACCCAAATATTTTTGTTGGAAGCTTGGCACTCTTTTCCTTTTTTACCTATTTTACTCATAAAAAAATTAGACTAGCTGAAAAAATCATTGCCTTTGTCATTACTCTCTTCTTTTTAGTGAGTTTTAATATCGATTTTTTAGATCGGATTTGGCATGCTGGTCAACTTCCGAATTGGTATCCTTACCGTTTCTCATTCTTATTTAGTTTCTGGATTGTTTACATCGGATATCAACAAACATTGAAATCCTCAAAGATTTCGATGTTTGAAGCTTTTACATTATTCTTTTTTATGCTTGCCATCAGTATCGGTTTCATCCTTTATCCTCAATCCTACCTTCAATTCTGGCAAATCGTTCTAGGGTTTGGAATTTCAATGGGCATCCTCTATGGATTAATTGCTCAAACCAGATTCCAGAAGCGTTCTCGTAGGTTATGGATTAGTTTAGTCCTCATTGAACTTGTGTTGAATAGTGGAATTAACTTAGCTAGACTGGAATATGTGATGAATTCAGATTTTACAAACTATCAAGCTTCTTTGGAACTTTGGAGCAAATCTCTATCAGCACCTGAAAACACGTTCTCTAGAAGCGAAAAAACGATTGCGCGTTCAAAAAACGATAGTCTACAAGTTCCTTCTTACGGTATCTCTCATTTTTCATCTACCTTTGAAAAAGAAAGTGAACGTTTCTTTGAAGCTATCGGGGTTCGACAAGGTGTTGCCTACGTTAGTTATAGTAATGGAACCTTATTAACGGATGCTCTCCTTGGGATTCAAACAACTTTTATCGCAAATAATCAGGCTTCTTATAATCATCGATGGGAAAGAAAAGATTTAGAAACTCTTCAGGTTGTACAGCAATTTGAAGAAGGTACTGTTGTTCAAAATGACAATGTTCTTTCTATTGCTTATCCAATGAAACCCATATTAAAAGCTATGAAGGTCCCCGTCAATCAGCCGGTTGTCATGCAAAACCAATTATCCAATGCTCTTGCAGGAACTCATTCACCAAAGGATATTTTCACAAGAATTCCTTCTCAAATGGCTTACAGTAATATTAAAGGTCGCCCTTTTGCTCACCAAACGATACAGTTGGAAAATAGTGAAGAAAAAGGGAGCATTACATTAACCTTCACGCCAGAAACCGATGATCCTATCTATTTAGAATTAGCGGGAGATATGGAAGAAGATAGTTTCACGATGACTTTAAATGGAAAAGAGTATTTCTTTTATCCTGTTGAATCAAGACCCGTTCTTTTAAGTATTGCTTCCAAGAAAAAAGGAATTCCTCAAACGATAGAGTTCACGATTCAAAAGGATCAATTTTCATTTACAAGATTGAATCTTTATTCCTTAAACGAAATATTATTACAAGATAGAATTCAACAGACGAAAGATCAAGAATTAAAAATAGATACCTTCTCCTCTACCCATTTTTCTGGAACGATGACGATAAAAGACGAAAGTACAGTTTTAACGACAATTCCTTACTCAATTGGATGGACGGTTCGTGTAGATGGTCAACCTGTAGAAACTTTTAAAATTCTCGATTCTCTTCTTGGATTTAGTATTTCCCCAGGAAAACATTCTGTCGAATATCATTATACGACTCCTTATCTGATTGAAGGTTCGATGATTAGCTTTGCTTCTATCGTGTTTATTATTCTGATTTTGTTAACCAGACGCAAAAAGACCGATGACTCCTAGGAGACATCGGTCTTCGTTTTTTATAGATTATTTTGCAGCTTCGAAACGACGAGCTACTTCATCCCAGTTCACAACATTCCAGAATGCTGAAATGTAATCTGGACGACGATTTTGGTAGTTTAGGTAGTATGCATGTTCCCATACATCTAATCCTAATAATGGAGTTTTGCCTTCTGATAGAGGGCTGTCTTGGTTTGGAGTAGAAACGACTTCTAATTTTCCGTTAGAAAGAACTAACCAAGCCCAACCAGAACCAAAGCGTGTTGCTGCTGCTTGCGCGAATGTTGCTTTAAATTCGTCGAAGCTTCCGAATGCTTCGTTGATAGCTGCTAATAAAGCACCTTCTGGAGCTTTTGCACCTTCTAGAGATAATTGAGTCCAGAATAAGCTATGGTTTGCATGTCCACCACCATTGTTGCGAACAGCTACACGGATATCTTCTGGAACAGCGTTTAAATCGCTAATTAATTCTTCAACTGTTTTTTCGAATAATTCAGGGTGTTTTTCTACCGCTGCGTTTAAGTTTGTAACATATGCATTGTGATGTTTATCATGGTGGATTTCCATTGTACGTGCATCAAAATGTGGTTCTAATACGTCAAATGCGTATTCTAATTTTGGTAATTCATAAGTCATTACTAGATTCCTCCTAAAATTAAATACAGTTTTGAAAACTGTTTCTTTCTTTAATTATCATACCATCCACTAAACACGATAGGCAAAAATTATGCCCACTTTCCCAATTCCACCTTTAATCTTCAATTTATGGTATAATAATCCCGCTACATAGAGAAAGAAAAGAGATGAAAACATGAAATTTACAGATTACGCATTACAGCCTTATTTGCAAAAAGCCTTAGCTGACTTAAAATTTACACAACCAACTCCTATTCAAGAACGCATCATTCCTCTTTTATTAAAAGGAGAATCTGTGATTGGTCAATCGCAAACAGGAAGCGGAAAGAGCCATAGTTTCCTATTACCACTCATCAACAAAATTGACCCTAGTCGCCAAGAGTTGCAATTAGTGATTACAGTCCCAAGCCGTGAACTCGCAGAACAATTAACAGCTGTGGCTTCCCAATTGATTACCTTTAGTGATACAGAAATTCTATTAGAAAAATGTATCGGCGGTACCGATAAAAAACGTCAAGTAGCTAAACTCACACAAACACAACCACATATCGTAATTGGAACACCGGGTCGTATTTTCGACTTAATGCAAGAGAACGCCCTCTTCGTCCAAACCGTTCAAATGATGGTTGTCGATGAAGCGGATATGACGTTTGACTTAGGATTCTTAGAAACTGTGGATGAGATTGCCTCTCGCATGCCAGAAAACTTACAAATGTCTGTTTTCTCTGCAACAATTCCAGATAAGATTAAACCTTTCTTGAAAAAATACTTGGGCAATCCAAAGGTCATTCAAATCGAGAATACGCAACTCGTTTCACCAACGATTAAAAATCAATTGCTTGTCACAAAGGCTCAAAATCCAATGGACGTTCTTCGTCAATTATTGGTGATGGGACACCCTTACCTAGTCCTTATTTTCGTCAATACGAAGCAAAAAGCCGACGAAGTGACAAAAGACCTTCGCAATCATAACTTCAAAGTGGCAACGATTCACGGAGATATCCCTTCAAGAGAACGTCGCCGTGTGATGAAACAGATCCAACAAATGGATTATCAATTCGTGGTCGCAACGGACCTTGCTGCACGTGGAATTGATATCGAAGGCGTTTCTCATGTGATTAACTTAGAAATTCCTGGAGAATTAGAATTCTTCATTCACCGCGTTGGACGTACGGGACGTAATGGTTTAGAAGGAACAGCCATCACTTTCTACACACCAGACCAAGAACAAGCCATTCAAACATTAGAAGGAAAAGGCATTTCTTTTGAAACGGTTGAATTGAAAAATGGAGAGCTTGTAGAAAGTTATGACCGCTCTCGTCGCGAGAAACGTAAAAACACACAATCCAAAGACTTAGATCCACGCCTCAAAGGTATGATTAAGAAGGCGAAGAAAAAAGTAAAACCTGGCTACAAGAAAAAACTTGGGCAAGAAATCCGTCAAAAACAACGCAAACAGAAGCGTACAAAAAATAAATAGTAGAGAATCTTTTTAATTTAGACGATTACGAAGAAGCCTTACGGATATCTTCATAGTAATAGTGGCGAGGCATCGGCTCGAGCCTAAGGTCTCTCGCCTTTAAAGCCTCAAAGGGGACGTACGGAATTATATTCCTACGTCTCCTAATTCGTTTTAATGCGACTTCCCGTCACTATTACTATAGAATCCGTATATTTCTTCGTAATCTCATTTTAGAAATTCAGTCTCTGCTATTTATTTTTGTAGATTTTCTCAAAAGAAAACCACCTAGAAACTAAAATTAGTTTCTAGGTGGTTTTTAAGTTACTGTTTCTTTTTACTTTCTATATCAATAAATTCTTTCATCCCGAGAAGCCAGTTAAAGGTCGTTGTTACTAATAAATAATAGAAAATACTGATTCCTCCTCCAACTCCTAAAATGGCAATTAAACTATACAAAACAGCTGGAAGAAAGGCTGCTGCCATTGTTAATTGTTTCGAAACTGAAATTGGCATTTGAATCCATGCTCCCATAAATAGAGCTGCAAACAATCGAACAATAAAGCCTACAATAATCAATATTACGTATAATAATAAGCTATTGTATACAAACATGAATAACATGACACCCAGTAATACCATCCATAGATTCGCATTAAACTCTTCGATATACTGATGAATCATTTTTTTGTTTAACTCACCAATATCGCTATAAGAAATTTTTGCTGAATTTAAGACTGTATCTAAGGCCATATGATCTTGCAGGAATGCAATAGTTGGAATGCCTTGGTTAGATTCCGCACTAACATCATTATCTGTAGATTTTCCAGTTGGATCAAACAACACATTAAAGGCGTCCGAACGATACAAGAAACCAGATTGTTGATCAGCAACTAATTTCCCATCCTTTACTGAAAGTTCAGGGAATTTTTGTTCTACTACTTTTATATTCTCCGCAATTTTTCCAATAAACTCATTGGCTCGAAGAAAATTCGGAATGGAAATGATAAGGACCAACAAGAAAAAAATTCCTTTTATCTTTTTCAAGGGATTTTGTAAAATAGTCCAAATTTTATTAGGTTTTAATAAACTAAGTCGAATAAATTCTTTAATCGTCATGCGCGCCTCCTATATAGAAAACAGTTTACAGAAAAAGAGCGACCTTTTCAAGAAAACGAGGTTGCGCGAAGGAAATGATTCATATAAAACAGTAAAATAATGATTCCTAAAAGATCCTTACGGATTTCTTTTAAACATTTTTTTCGCTTTTAAAGAAGAAGGGCTGCTCTCTTTACTGTTTAGAAAATAAAAAGACTAGGTTTTCACCTAGTCTTTGCACTATTTCATTAGTCGCGGTCAACCCACTTGCGACCATCACGTTCGATTAAATCGAAACCTGATTGTGGTCCTTTGCTTCCAGCAGCATAATTTGGGAACTCTTCAGCAATTTCGCTGTCCCAAGTTTGTCGAATGATATCTACATATTTCCAAGAAGCGGCTACTTCTTCCCAATGCGTGAAGTTCGTCATATCGCCTTCGATACAGTCAAGAATTAAACGTTCATACGCTTCTGGACTGCTCATCGCAAAGTTCTCATCGAAGATTTTTTCCAAGTGACTTGTTTGAAGCGCGATGGTATTTCCAACGGCTTTCGAATTAATCACGAAGCAGAATCCTTCACGAGGTGTAATATGAATAGAAATACGGTTGGATGGACAACCATCGATGCCACAGAATAATGGTGAGCCTGCTTCTTTAAAGACAACATCAATGATCGTTTCTTTTGAATGCAGACTCTTACCTGTTCGAACATAGAAAGGAACTCCTTCCCAACGTTCATTATCGATAAATACTTTACCAGCAACATAGGTTTCCATATTCGAATCATCTGCTACATTTGCATCTTCTCGGTACCCCGGTTTCAATCCATCTTCGGAAGGTCCATATTGTCCGCGGACAAAGTTTTCCTTCACTTCTTCGGCAGTATATGGGCGAAGTTGCTCTAACACTTTTATTTTATTTTTACGAATGTCTCCAAATGAAACAGGTGGTTCCATCGCCACTAAAGCAAGAATTTGTAAAATATGGTTTTGGACCATATCACGAAGTGCGCCACTAGTATCATAATACCCACCACGCTCTTCTACACTGACTTGCTCCAACAATGAAATTTGGACATGGTCAATATTTTCTTTATTCCATAATGCCTCAAAAACACGATTTGCAAATCGAACCGCTGAAATATTTTGAATCATTTCTTTTCCTAAATAATGATCAATTCGATAAATTTGATTTTCATCAAATGATTGACGAAGTTGATGATTTAACTCCTGAGCCGATGCAAAATCTTTTCCGAATGGTTTTTCAATAATTAAGCGATTATAGCCATTTGGTGTTAATAATTTCTCTGCTTTTAAATGCTCTGTAATGGTTCCAAAGAAATTTGGAGCCATCGCAAGATAAAAGACACGATTCCCATTGATTTGATAGGTTTCGTCTAATCTTTCAGAAAGCTCTTTTAAAACGACATAATGATGAGTATCGTTCACATTATGTGGTTGATAGTAAAAATGCGATAAGAATTGATTTAATTCTTCCTCACTCTTTACTAAAGATTGTACAGACTGTTTTACGACATCTCTAAAATAGTCATCAGTCCACTCTCTACGTGCTGTCCCAATGACAGCAAAATGATTTTTAATGAATCCTTTTTGGAATAAACGGAAAATTGCAGGATAAAGTTTACGATGAGCTAAATCACCTGTTGCTCCAAACAATGTAATAAGTACATGTTGTTCGCTCATGAGTTGTCCTCCTTGAATAGAATACGCAAGCAAGTAGCCTGCAATTGATAAAATACTACTTTTCTAGTGTAAGTTATAAGAATAGAAAAGTAAACTATAAAACGCCCTTCCTTATGACAAAGAGAGCGATTCATTAGTTATTTTAGAATCGGCAACTTCACTTTAAAAACTGTTCCCTGGTCTAAATGGGAGGTTAGGCTGATACTTCCGTTGTATCCTTCTATCAGTTCTTTTGCAATTGAGAGACCTAATCCATTTCCCCCACGTTCTCTTGAACGGGCTTTATCAACTCGATAGAATCTAGAGAACACTTTCTTTTTATCTTCCTCACTTAACCCCATGCCAAAATCTTGGATTCCAATTTCCACTTGATCCGCTACCGTTGATAAGCTAACAATAATCTCTTTACGATTCGTTGAATATTTGACCGCATTATCCAACAAAATGATAATAACTTGTTCAAAATGATTTCTATAGATAGGCGACAATAAGTCAGCTTTTGAATCAATATCCAAAACAAACGTAAAGTCTGGATACAATACTTTAAAATTAGCCACTATTTGTGTTAAAGTATCCACCACTTCTGTAGTCGCATCTTTATACTGCTCTCTTACTTGAGGGGCTCTAGACAAATCGAGCATTTCTTGGACAAGAGTTTTCATACGTTTAATTTCTGCTAATGAAGCTTCTAAGGACTCTTCAAGTACCTCTGGATCATCCTTTCCCCATCGATTCAACAGTTTGAGATGCCCTTCGACAATCGCTACTGGCGTTCGTAACTCATGAGAAACATCCTCCACGAAATGTTTTTGCTGAGAAATATAAAAACTAATTTTATCAAGTAATTCATTAAATTGTTGCGAAACTACTGCGAATTCATCATTTTTCTTAGGAATAATTAGGCGCTTACTATCAATATTATCTTCATTAATGGAAGCTATAATATCATGAATTTGTTCAATAGGTTTGGAAATAAGTCTAGAGATAAAATAGGCCAACCCAATAGCTACCACGGCTTCCATAATTAACAATTGGATATATAATTTCTGCAACTGTTTTTTCAATTCTGTTAATTTTGCCATCCGGTTAATGATTTGTAAATGACCAATTAGCAAGCGATTCGTTCTCGATAAAATCGGCATTGTTACTTGAATGCTTTCTTCTCCTGTCGATAAAGGAACGAATTTGGTTTCTAGCGTACTAGATACTTGTAGTGGATCTTGCCATTGTTGCGTTTGGAAGATTAGTTCCCTACTTGTGTCAAATACGCGAATGTTTAATTCCTCATTCATTGGATAAAAGCTACTGTTCTTTTTATAGATACCGTTTTGCCTTTGCTCATACTGCTCCGCTTCATTTAAGATAGAAACAATATCCGCAGCCGTTAAATTTTCTGACTTCCTTGAAAGTAAGTCGGAAACTACTTGAGCATAAACGATTGTTTGATTTTTTTCATTTTCTCTTAAAGTCATAATTTGACCTTGGATAAGAATCGTAGTTAATATCCCCAGCAAGACAAAAATGGTGGCTGAAATAACCCACCACCATTTTTTTGCTACTGATTTATGTTGACTATTTGAGTTCATCATCTTTTCCTCAACTTCTCATTACATATCCTGTACCACGAACCGTTTGAATATAACTTTCCTTTCCAGGAACATCAATTTTATTGCGAATATATCGAACATAAACGTCAATAACATTCGTCTCAACTTCATTTTTATATCCCCAGACTTTTTTCAATAAGATTTCCCGAGATAAAACAATATCAATATTTTCCATCAATAAAAGAAGGAGTTCATACTCTTTTTTAGTTAAATCAATGACTTCTCCAGATCTTCGTACTACACGATTTTCAACTTCAATCACTAAGTCACGATACTCTACTTTTGTTTGTTTAATACTACGAGATTGTTCTTCCATTTGCAAGCGTCTAAATAAAGCACGTAATCTTGCTAATATTTCTTCAATTTCAAATGGTTTCACCACATAGTCATCTGCTCCTTGATCCAGTCCAACCACTCGGTCCATAACAGAATCCCGCGCAGTCATAATGATAACTGGTGTTTGTTTGACTTGCCGTAGTCTGCGAACAACTTCTAATCCATTCATTTCTGGCAACATTAAATCTAATAAAATAGCATCCCAAGATTCATCAATAGCTGTTTGTAGGCCAGATCTTCCGTCTGAGCAAACTTTTGTTTCATATCCTTCATGCTGCAGTTCTAGTTCTACAAAGCGACTTAGATTTTTTTCATCTTCAATAATTAAAATACGTTGATTTCCTTGCATATTTAAACTCCCTTCCATTATTCTCCCTAATAGAATTATCATACCATATTCATGAGTTTCTTAACAGAATTTAATAAAAATTTCCTGTCAATTTTATTCCATTTAATAGTCTACATTAACTTATTAGTTAATTTTAATTTTCTACAATTCTAACAACAAAAAAGCCCTAGCCAAATTTGCTAGGACTTAATGCAGTTCATATTATTGTTCAATTTCTTTTTCTTGTGCCCATTCGAAGTGGAATGTTCCTGGTTTGTCTACACGGTTGTACGTATGTGCACCGAAGTAGTCACGTTGTGCTTGAATTAAGTTTGCAGGTAATGTTTCTGAACGGTATGAATCGTAGTATGCTAATGCACTTGAGAATGTTGGAACTGGAATACCAGCACGAACAGCCGTTACAACTACATCACGAACTGCATCTTGGTAAGATTCAGTTACATATAAGAAATATTTATCTAATAATAAGTTCTTCAATTGAGGATCACGTTCAAACGCATCTGTAATCTTTTGTAGGAACTGCGCACGGATGATACATCCAGCACGGAAGATTTTCGCGATTTCGCCGTAGTTTAAGTCCCAATCGAACTCTTCACTAGCTACACGCATTTGAGCAAATCCTTGCGCGTAACTCATAATTTTAGAAAAGTATAATCCTTTACGAACTTGTTCAATTAAAGCTTGACGTTCTGAATTTGTTAATTCAGGAATCTTCGTTACTGCTAATTCTTTGCTTGCTGCAACACGTTCTTCTTTCAATGTTGAAACGAAACGTGCAAATACTGATTCCGTAATTAAAGGAAGTGGCACCCCTAAGTCTAATGCGCTTTGTGAAGCCCATTTACCAGTACCTTTGTTTCCAGCAGTATCCATAATCACGTCAACCATTGGACGACCTGTTTCAGGATCTTTCTTCGTTAAAATGTCTGCTGTGATTTCGATTAAGTAGCTGTCTAATTCGCCTTGGTTCCATTCTTTGAACACTTCAGCGCATTCTTCTACAGATAATCCACCAACACGACGTAAGATATCGTAACTTTCAGCGATTAATTGCATGTCCCCATATTCGATTCCGTTATGAACCATTTTTACGTAGTGACCTGCTCCGTTTGGTCCAATGTAAGTCACACATGGAGCACCATCGTCTGCTTTGGCAGCAATTTCTTCTAAAATTGGTGCTACTAAATCGTATGCATCTTTTTGTCCACCAGGCATGATGGAAGGTCCTTTTAAGGCTCCTTCTTCTCCACCAGATACACCCGTACCGATGAAGTTGATCCCTGAGTTTGCAAGTTCTTCATTACGGCGCATTGTATCTCTGAAGAATGTATTCCCTCCATCGATTAAAATATCACCTTTATCTAGATGTGGAAGTAAACTTTGAATGGTCTTATCAGTAGCCTCCCCAGCTTTTACCATTAATAAGATTCTTCTTGGTTTTTCTAAAGATTGTACAAATTCTTCTACTGTGTATGTTGGTACTAATTTTTTATCTGGATGTAGAGCAACCACTTCGTCTGTTTTTGAAGTTGTACGGTTGTAAATCGAAACGCTATAGCCACGGCTTTCAATGTTTAAAGCTAAGTTACGTCCCATAACAGCCATACCCACGACACCAATTTGTTGTTTTGACATAAAACTTCCTCCAATTTGTTTTATTTTCCATTCCTATGTTAACAAAAATCGTTAATATTTGAAAGGTTTTTAGCCGTTTTTCTTTCATCTCTTCTGTTTTCATTTCAATCATTTTCAATTTTATAAAGGTAGTTTAAGTATTTAAGACTAGTAATTCGCTCTAGTTTACGGTAAACTATTACAGAAACTAGAAAAAAGGAGCGATTGTGTTGGCAAATAAAAAACGTAATCTTTCAACTGTTGAAAAAATTACACGTGTGGTTGCTGTATTAATGTTAATCGGAACCCTTGGAGCTATTGTTCTACAAGTAGCGTTAACTATCTTGAATTATAAATAGAAAAAGTCCGGCAGGAAATTTTCTGCCGGATTTTATTTTTATATTGTAATTTCTTCTCGATCACGAACCATATAAGCTTTTAATGGAGTAAGACTCGCAAGCCAGTAGAGGCCTCCACCTAACAAAGCAGTGAAGCCACTTCCGGTAGTAAATAAGAAAATTGGACTTTGAATTTGTTTCGTCACTGGGTTATATACAAAGAGGATTGAAACAATTAATGAGATAAATACGCAACTCATCCCAACAATATTGAACCCGTTCGTATATTCATACGCTTTATGACCTGGAAGGAAATATGCAGATCGTAACGACAATTTTTGTTTCCGTAAAATGAAGAAGTCAACGACAATCATTCCAATAATCGGTCCTTGAAGATATGCAGCCAGCGAAATAAATGAACCAAAGTATTCATCTACTCCTCCCCAAATAGTCAAAGCACTCACATACACAAAGGCTATCCATACCATTAGCTTATAACTAATTTTTGGCATTCCGCTCTTCACGATCATACAGTTAACGTATGAACCAGTCCCTTGAGTCCCAATATTAGCAAAAGCAACTAACAATAGGCTTAAAAGTGAAAAGGTAGGCGTACTTAAAGTAGCTAACATCGTTGTCGGATCGCTTTCATATACACCAGTTTTTACGAACATAGCAAGTGCCATGACGCCACCTGTGACCGCAAAAAATGGTGCTACAACACCATATGATAAGGAAGTAGCCCAAAATCCACTACGTTCTGATTTTGCTAAGCGCGGTAAAATGAAGGCCTGAGTTGACCAGGAAAATGCTACAGCAACATTACCTTCACCTGAAATCATGAATCGTTCAAGTGGTGTTAATTCACTTTGAACGGCGGGTTGTACATTCATAATTTCTGTTATAGGAACTGCAAAAAAACAAATTCCAGCTATAATCAAACCAACAAATAACAAAGCAACAACCATGTATCTATTAATTCCTTTTATAGTTTCAGGTCCACTAAGAGCAATTAAAGTCCCTAAAAAGACGCACATGGTACCGAGTATTGGTGCCCATATCGCCTTATCCAACACAAGTCCAAAGTTACTTGCTAAATGTATCATGGAATTCGCAAAAAGATTCGCAGTAACTGCATACCAACCAAAGTTTGCTAAACTTATTACTGTTGACAAAAGTGCTACTCCTTTTTGCCCAAGAACCGATCGAAGCCAAATCCACAAGTCAATTCCGTAACGAACGGCAAATAGTACTGGTAAACATTCAATAAATACCCAAATGATATTAAAGCTAAAAATATTAATAAGCATTTGATTGAACGATAAATATTGTGCTACATAGGCCCCCTGTGTATAACACCAAGTTGCAATCGCAAATCCACTAGTAGATAAGAATAAATCCCAGAACGAATACTGACGATCACCATTTGTCATTGGAACAACACCTGTAATCGTTTCTTGTTGAATATAATCATTCATAGAAGCCATTATTGAATCACCCCACTCATTGCCAAAATAATAAGGATTAGGTTAACTCCTACACAGATTCCCACCCAGAGGTAATCCATTTTTGAAAAACGTTCTGGAAATACATAATCTTTTTCTTCCATCAATTTGAGCCGGCGTTTTGTTTCTTCGGAAATTAGCTTTTCGATTGAAACTTCATTTTTCATCTAGTTCTCTTCCCCCTGATACATTCTTATAGCTTCAGTACAATACATTTTCGTATGACGATACCACTTATAAAGATATTCACCAACACGTTTCCCATTACTTTCTTGGAAAAGTGCCCATAAGAACCAATAGTATGAAACTAATCCAACCATACCTAAGAAATGCTGTTGACTACCTACGCCAGGATTCTTTTCAAAGTACTTATTAATAAATCCTTTAGCTTCGTCTAAACTGTAATCTGTACAGCATAGGAAACAGCCAATGTCGCTAGCAGCATCCCCCATCCCAGAATACTCCCAGTCAATCAAGCTCATATTCCCGTTTTTATCAACTAGGAAATTCGGACTATAACAGTCACCATGACAAAGAACAAATTCCACAGGATCCTTGTGTAAATATTGAATGACTTGATGTACAAGCTCTTCTAATATTTCCTTATCTTCAAACTCAAAACGATTGCGCTTTTGCAATTTTTCCTTAAATTTTTCTAAATCTTTTTCGAAGCTTAGTTCGTAAGGTGTTGTCTTACCAGAACAATGGAGGCGACTAATGAAGTCAATCGCTTTTTCAACATCTTCATCATTTTCATAATCTAATAATCTTGCATTTTCTATAAATTTTGAGATTTTCCACCCCTCATTTTCGTCCATTGCAACAAAAGTTTGATCTATCCCTAATTCAGAAGCAACGCGCATTGAAGCTGCTTCACTAAGTCGATTAATATATTCCTCTGTTCCTTTTCCAGGATGACGATAAACATAAGATTCATCCTTACACTCGAAGCGGAAAGAAGTATTTGTTAATCCGTCTTTTATCGGTTTAATATGAGTAATCTCTGCTGGTGTTACTGACAGTATCTTACAAATGTTGAGTAATATTTTTGAATTTGTATGCATCAAATATTGTTCATCAAATGCACGAAGATCCGCTAAAGAATCAAATTCTTTAATTGCGTCTGCTGAATAATGACGCGCTTCTAATTTTAATTCATCTAAATGGCGATAATAATACTCTTCCCATAGCTGTTCCTTAAATGCTGCATGTTGGAATTCATTCTCTAAAATACGAACAAATTTTTTACTGAACTCACGGTCAAAATAAACATGGCCAAGCATACACCATGTGTGTTTTCCCCCGACAGTTACCTCTGAAATAAAACCATTTGTTTCTTTTTCTACACAATATTCATCAGTCTCCCCATCAGCGAAAACTGTAGCATAATAACCTCTATATACGTATTCCTCAAACGGATTTTCTGTAAAATAATTATCGGATGAGCAGATATAGGTATTTCCTAATTGTTCACGAACCAGCATAAGCGACGAACAATTATTATAACGATAATAATCTTCATTCACGACGATATCTACACCAAATTTATCTCCAAGATAGAACATCATTTCTTTCATATAGCCAACAATCACTGTAATTTTATCAATTCCAGCCGCTTTCAATTGACCTATTTGACGTTCAATCAAACGCTCTCCTTTGACAACTAGTAGACCTTTTGGTGATTCATATGAAAGTGGAGCAAATCGTGTACTCATTCCTGCCGCCATAATAATGGCATTTTGAACACGATATGGTTCTAATACGGCAATCCCTTTTTCTGTGAGGGAATAGTCTGAAGTTATCCAACCAAGTCCTTCAGCTTCTGTTACTAAATGATTCACTTTCCCAAGAGACAGGTCAAGTCCTTTTGCGATTTCTCGCTGTGTTACTTTTTCTTCTTTATTTTTTAAAAATACTAATAAGTTAAATTGATGATTTGAAATCATTCTAATTCGCCTCCCTATGTTCAATATTATACACCTTTTTTACAAAAAATGAACAAAATTCTCTATATTTTTATTGTTAATGAAAATTTATCATCAACCCTATTTTATGTATTAAAAAGGCCAGCATTCCATATTTTAAAAATACCTAAATATAATTAAAAGGTATACAAAAATTAAACAAAAAATAGTGCAGCTGATACTTTTATTATTAATTTAATTTATGAGGATATAGTTTAAATTTACGAACTAGGAAAATAAGGGTTTTGCTACTCACCACTTTCGAACATGGTTGGTATCCATACGAGAGGTCTTACTTACATGATTAAATTAATTATTACAACAGACGAATTAAAGTAAAATTAAAAGGACTTAATCCTGTACAATACAGAACTAAATCCTTTAATCATCTAACTCTTTTTGGGATAGTACAAATTCCTTCCGAATTTTATTTTTTAAATCGTAATTTCTTCTCTATCACGAACCATATAAGCTTTTAATGGAGTTAGACTAGCAAGCCAATATAATCCCCCTCCTAGTAAGGCTGTAAATCCACTACCTGTTGTAATGAGGAACAATGGACTTTGAATTTGTTGTGTTACAGGATTATAAACAAATAATACTGCTACAATCAATGAGATGAACACACAGCTCATCCCTACAATATTAAACCCTCTGGTATATTGGTATGCATCGTGTCCCTTTAAGAAATACGCTGAACGAAGCGCCAGCTTTTGTTTTCTGAGTAGGAAGAAGTCCACGACAATCATCCCAATAATTGGTCCTTGAATATAAGCTGCTAAAGAAATAAACGAACCGAAATATTCCTCCACACCGCCCCAAATCGTTAGTGCACTAACGTAGAAAAAGGCAATCCATACCATCAGCTTATAGCTAAGTTTTGGCATTCCACTTTTCACAATCATACAGTTCACGTAAGATCCGGTTCCTTGTGTTCCAATATTTGCAAAGGCTACTAATAATAGACTCAATAGCGCAAATCCTGGTGTACTTAATGTTGCCAACATTGTTGTTGGATCACTTTCATAAACTCCAGTTTTCACGAACATTGCAAGGGCCATAACCCCGCCTGTTGCTACGAAGAACGGTGCGACAACACCATAAGAAAGTGTTGTTGCCCAGTAACCACTACGTTCTGTTTTCGCTAAACGTGGAAGAACTAATGCTTGTGTTGACCATGAGAATGCGAAAGCTACATTTCCTTCTGCTGACATCATAAAGCGTTCAATTGGAGATAAGTCGCCTTCAACTACTGGTTGGACATTCATAATATCGCTGAGCGGAACTGCCGCAAAACAAATTCCAACGATAATGACCCCTACTGCAAGTAACGCAATTACAAGAAATCTGTTCGTCCATTTAATAACTTCCGGACCCCCAACAGCGATTAACGTACCAAGTAAAACGCAAAGAGCTCCAAGGATTGGTCCCCAAATTCCTTTATCGAGGACAAGTCCAAAGTTGCCTGCCAGATGAATCATGGAACTTGCAAACAAGTTCGCGGCTACTGCATACCATCCAAAGTTCGCTAAACTGATTACCGTCGATAATAAAGCGACACCCTTTTGACCTAGAACCGCACGCAACCAAATCCATAAATCAATACCATAACGAACCGCAAAAATAATCGGTAGACATTCAATAAATACCCAAATAATATTAAAACTAAAAATGTTAATCAACATTTGGTTAAACGTCAAATATTGAGCTACATACGCCCCTTGTGTATAACACCATGTTGCAATCGCAAATCCACTAGTAGATAGGAATAAATCCCAGAACGAATACTGACGCTCGCCGTTCGTCATTGGAACAATACCTGTAATCGTTTCTTGTTGAATATAATCATTCATTGTTGCGCTCATTATTGAATCACCCCACTCATCGCTAAAATTACGAGGAGTAAATTCACTCCGACGCCAATAACTACCCATGTGTAGTCTGCTTTTGAAAATCTTTCTGGAAAAGGATAGTCTTCTTTTTCCATCATATTTAATCGGTTTTCTGTTTCATCCGCAATTAATTGCTCAATTGATATTTCTTCCTTCATTTACTTTTCCTCCTCATAAAGTCGAAGAGCTTCCGCACAATATTGTTTCGTGTAACGATACCACTTGTACAAGAACTCTCCTACTGGTTTTCCATTGCTTTCTTGGAATAAGGCCCATAAGAACCAATAATAAGATACAAGCCCAATGATTCCTAAGAAATGACGTTCACTAGCCACTCCAGGATTATGTTCTAAATAGATTTGAATAAATTCTTTTGCTTGTTCTAATGTATAGTCCGAACAAGCCACAAATGTTCCGATATCACTTGTTGGATCTCCCACACCAGAATATTCCCAGTCAATTAGACTCATATTTCCTTCTTCATCCACTAAGAAGTTAGGACTATAACAGTCTCCATGACAGATGGTATGTTCAACCTGATCTTGTTCAAGATATCCGACTATTTTGTCGACCATCTCTTCTAATTCTTCTTTATCATCGAATTCAAAACGATTTCTCTTAATTAATTTTTCTTTGAAGTCCACCAATCCTTCTTTAAACTCAATCGCATACGGTGTTGACTTCCCAGAACGATGTAATTTTGTCATTAATTGAACAGCTTTTTTGATATCCTCTTTGTCATCATAGTCTAACAAACGAGCATTTGTAATGAATTTAGAAATCTTCCAGCCCTCTTCTTCATTCATCACCACAAAGGTTTTATCAATCTCTAATTCAGCTGCAATTTTCATCGATGCTGCTTCACTGAGACGATTAATATACTCTTGAGTCCCTTTTCCTGGATGGCGATATACATACGTTTCTCCTTTACAATCAAAACAGAAGGAAGTATTCGTTAGTCCATCCTTGATTGGCTTAATGTTAATAATTTCTGCGGGTGTCACATTTAATGTATTACAAATATTCAATAAAATTGTCGAATTCGTATGCATTAAATAGTGTTCATCAAAAGCACGCAGCTCATTTAATGAATCAAACTCTTTAATCACTTCATCAGAGTAATGTTTCGCCTCTAATAACAATGTATCTACATGACGCGCATAATAGTCTTCCCACAATTGTAATTTATACGCTTCATGTTTAAATTCTTTTTCCAAAATCGATACAAATTGTTCGCTAAATGCACGGTCAAAATAAACATGTCCAAGCATATACCATTTATTTTCTCCACCGACCGTTACTTCTTTGATGATTCCATCTGTTGTTTCTGTTACACAGTATTCGTCCGTTTCACCTTCTGCAAATACTGTCGAATAGTATCCGCGGTAAACATACTCTTCAAACGGGTTTTCTACAAAGTAATTATCGGATGAACAAATATACGTATTCCCTAGTTGTTTTCTGACAAGCATTAAGGAAGAACAATTGTTGTAGCGATAGTAATCTTCGTTCACAACAATCTCTACACCAAACTTGTCAGCTAAATAAAACATTTTTTCTTTCATGTATCCGACAACCACGGTAATTTTTTGAATACCCGCTTCTCTTAGTTGCTTGATTTCACGCTCAATGAGACGTTCTCCTTTTACGACTAAGAGTCCTTTTGGAGTTTCATACGATAACGGTGCGAAACGTGTACTCATTCCTGCTGCCATAATAATCGCATTTTCTACACGATAAGGCTCAAGCGCTTTAAAGCCGTTTTCTGTCAATTCGTATTCAGACGTAATCCATTTTTTCTCCTCAGCATCTTGGATTAGTTTGTTGACAGTACCCAGCGAAAATCCGATTTCTTCAGCGATTAATCTTTGATTCGTCTTTTCAGTTTTATTTTTCAAATTCAATAATAATTGAAATTGATGCTTATTTAACATATAATCCCTCCTATTTTCAATATTATACACTTTTTTCATAAATGTGAACAAATAACAAAGAAAAATATTAAATTTTTCTTTTAAAAAAGATGCTCCAACATAAAATTGGAGCATCTTTCAACTGCTATTGTATTTCTGATATATTCTGATTGGTTTTCTGTTTGTTAATCACTAATCCAATAGTTTTTAGCTTCTCCAGGTACTTGCTGTTCTACTGGAGGAGGTGTCATATAATCCTTACCAAATTCATATACAAGAATTTCATGATACATTCTTGGAACTTTTAGAACCGTATCTTCATAAGCCATATCAATCGTATCATACAACCATTCTTTTTTGATTCCTTTTGGATAATAAGGTTCAAATATTGAACAAGTAAAGTCTGTAGAATTTTCTTTATTATATTTTTTAGCTACTTCTTCTAATTTCAAATTCCACATTTGTGGTGATGTGAATCTAAAGATAGAAGAAGCAATATATCGTGGAATATTTTTTAATCCACCATTCGTAATTTCAATTCCCTTAAAATTTAAAGATGAGAGTCGCAAAAAGTCTTTGTACTGTTTCATTTTTTTTCGGTCAGCTTCTTCTGTAACAACTCCATCATATGGGAAAATGTCCACACAAGTTCCTAACACTACACTTTTATCGATTAATTCAGCATCACGACGAGTACGAATATCATAAACTCTCATATAGCTAAATGGATACCCTGGAGTTTCTCTAAATGAAATTAAACGGTAATATGGATGTTGTTCTTTCACAAGAACATCGTATAAACGTTCAAATTCATCACGGGCTAATGAAATATCTGTATCATCATCCCATGGGATGAATCCACCATGACGAACAGCCCCTAATAACGAACCAAAATCTATAAAATATTTAATATCATGTTTTTCGCAAAGTTCATGTAAATATTTTAGGATATTCAATTCTACCTCTTTAATCTCATCTAAACTCATTACTCTTTCTTTTGTCATGATTTGGCTCCTATTTTTAATTTTGATAAAACACCTTTTAAAATTGATTGATATAAATCATCTTTTGCAATCGTCAAAGCAATTAGATAATAAATTACTGAGCTAATGACCGTCAAGCCAATGTTTAGTAATAATTGTTTATCCACTACTTGCCCATACGGTACAAAATGATTTATAGCAAATGCAATTGGTACAAAACCTAACGATAGAACAATATATCTCTTTAACATATGAAGAATTGGCTTCACTTTAACTAATTCCATATTTCTAATAAAGACATATTCTAACAATAACAAAACAATCTCTGCCGCCATTGTTGTAATAATGTAATATTCTGGTGCAGTAACTCCCATTAAAAATAAAATGCTGTTTAATAACAAGTTAATTCCACCGCCGACGAAGTAAAGAATTGTTAATCTCTCCTCATAACCATTTACAAGAATCACTTGTGTTCCGAAAATAATTTCTAATGCCCATCCAATGGTACGAATGGCAAAAAGCACTGTACACATTCCTGCAAAGAAGTATTTTTCTCCACCATATAATAAGGTTACTGGTATTCCGACGGTCGCTAAACCAACACAGATTGGAACAAGGAAGAAGAAAAAGGCTTGACTTCCCTTATTTACTAGGTCTTGATAAGCTTTTCGGTCTCCTATCCCAAGATAATAGCCAAGCCTTGGGACACTCACGCTTACGGCTCCGCTAACTACTCTTGCCAAAAGGGTTGCAATATTATATCCAGTTACATAGTAAGTAACATTTTCAACGATTCCTATTTTAGATAAGAAAATTTGATCCAAATAAGTATACAACATATTTGCGTTCGCAATTAATAGTACTGCAAATAATGGACTCATCATCTTCATCATATCTTTTAACTGCACACGAACAAACTTGACTTCTCGTTTAATCCATACAAAACTTGCAAGGAAGTTTATTAATGTGATAATTGACATGACAATCGTATACGGAATGATGTCCTCTGCTTTCTTAACGAACATGAATACCGCTACCAGCATCAGGATACGAATCACTAATGTCTTATAGAAAATAAACTTATAATTCTCAAAAGCTTCATTTAGCCATTCAATGTAGAATAGCTGAGAGAATAATTGAACACCTAGGATGTAGTATAAGTATCTTAGGTCTGGTGCCTCAACACTGAAATTCACATAAATGTAATATACAATCGTAGTTACAATTGTACAGATTAGTGAAATATAAAAGAGCTGACTAAATACTTTATTAATCTTGTCTCGATTATTCTTTACTTTACTAATCTCACGCATTCCATAATTATAAATTCCAAGGGTTGCAAATGGAATAAATAGATTTAATACTGTATTAGCAACATTAAAATTACCAAAATCCTCCTTACTCAACACACGCGAAATATACGGGCCCGTGATTAGGGGAAAGACAATATTCAGAATTCGCACAAGCATATTCGTGAATGCGTTCAGTTTAATATTTTTCATATAAACCTCTTTTGTTATTTTTCTTCCACTATTTTCCACAATCTAAAATCATGATGAGAAACTTGTTTTTCAACAGGAGGTAATTGCATATAATCACCGTAGTCCGAAGTTAGAATCTCATGGAAGTTTACAGGAATTAGAAAATCCCTTCCTTCAAAATTACTAAGTGTTACATCTTTCAACCATTCACGTTTCCATACTGGCTTATTCATATCTTTGTAGATAAGATAATCAACAAGCTCATAATCTTCAACTTTCCTTGACTTAGCCAGTTCGTCAATTTGATTTACATATTTATTTGTATCTGCGAAATAAAAAGCTACAACAGAAGCATAGCGAATAAGGGAATTGATAAAGCTGTTCTTATTCGTAATCCCTTTGAATGTATAACAGCTCAATTGACGTTTCTTAATAATGGTTGTCATTTTATCTTTAAACGCTTGATCGTCTTCATATCCATCTACTGGGAAGATATCCACGTAAATTCCCATATTTGAATCGATACGAACATCTTCCTCAATTAAATAAGTTTGATTATCCATCACTTTCATAAATGGATAAACATAATTGCGATTATTCTTATAAGACATCACTTGATAACGTTCAGAAGGATTTGCGATTAAATAGTCTTGAAGCTTTTCATAATCATCTCTTAGCATACAAATATCCATATCGTCATCCCATGGAATAAACCCTTGATGACGAACTGCACCAATTAAACTACCATAGGCTAAGAAGTACTTCACTCCGATTTTATCACAAACTTCATGGATATATTCCATAATCCCTAGTTCCATTTGTTGAATTTCTTGAATATCCGTTACTTCTTGATATCGAATATTTTCATCTCGGTTACAAATCATCAATCCATATCCTGCAACAAACCAGAACATAATGTTAATGAAGTTTGTTGAATACATGATTTGGCTCTCGAACAATTGTCCTAACAACATTCCAAAGAATAAAATCATCACTAATTTATCCGAATTTCTTCTTGAAATAAATAGATAACGCACGAAACGTTGAATAATATACCCCAATAACATCATAAAGGCAGCTAAGCCCACAATACCAGAACTCACAAAAACAGTAATAAAGATATTATGGAAATTCCCACCGATTAAAGAATTTTGGATTTCATATTTACTAAAGTATTCAGAATAGTAACTTGGTACATTTCTAACTCCATACCCAAGTACTGGTTTTACGCTTCCCATTTTTAAAGCATTTTTCCAAATATGTGTTCTACCACTTGGTGTCGTTTCAATTAAATGTAATTCATTAGCAACTTCTGAAGAATTAGACACATTATCAGATATTTTTGTTGTGTTATCCAAATTAAAAACTGTTATTTTACTCGCTGTTATATATTTTGAAGCAGTAAAACTAATCCCTATATTTACACCAAATATCAAAATAGCTACTGTTAGAAAAGCAACGAATCTTTTAACAAGGGTGCCTCTTGCAACAAAAGCAAAGTATAGTCCAATCATTAATAATAATGATAAGAGTGCTCCTCGGCTTTGCATCAAAGCAAAATAAATTACTTGAATGATGTTGTTAATTTTAAATAGTACGGAATACTTATGTCCTTGATGAATTAAATAGAGCGCTAAAACAATGCTAATATATGTAAAAATGGCACTAGCATTTGGATTTACAATTCCCCAGACTCTTCCATTCAAAACTCCATAAGAATAAGAACGATCTCCTATCTTAAATAAGATTAATACTCTTGTAAAAAATAAAATTAATGCAAATAAAGCAGATAAAAAAGATACAACTTGAACTGTTAGTGCGGTTAATTGAAATACTTTGTAGAATTGTTTTGCTTCTAGCATAACAAATAACAAGATATAAGTAACCATAAAAATAACTTCAGTAACATTTCCTAAAAATTGTCCCGACCGGTTCACTAGCGCTGACAACAAATGACTTCCAGCAACTAATCCAAATAGTACTATGAATTTAACATCAGTTTTCACTTTTTTAAATCCACTTAAGAGCGAGACTAAAATGAAAACGAAAACTAAAGCAGATAAGCCTTTATAAATTGGATTTGCTACTTTATAAACAAGTGAACTCATACTTAAAATAGAAACGAGGATAAATGAATATGCTACCCCCACTTTATACTTATTTAAGTAATCATTAATTTTTGAAAAACTCATTTTTAACTCCTTTATTTACTACTTTTTCAACTCAACAATTTTCTTATAGAGAAATGGTGAAACACTTAAGAATGCAATAGCAATTTTTCTAAAATTAGTAAAATACTGATCTTTCATTATTTCTTTTTTATGCTTTAGAATCCATCTTCTATATTCTTTTTCTTTCATAGCAAACTGCTTATTATCCGCAAAAATCAACTTATCATACACAGTAATATAAGACCAATATTGACGATTATTCAATTCTGGTTGCAACCTTGGGAACTCGTTCTTAACCATATGAATAATTTTTTGATACACAGTAACTGTATCAAAAACATACTGATTCACCGATGTCGTTGCACTTCCCTCTCGATGATCGTAAAAGTAAATTGATTTATCAATAAAAACGGTTTTACAATTTGTTTGCAATAATAATTCTGTTAAGAATAACGCATCTTCTGCAAGGTGATATTGAGAATTAAATTTATGACCTTGAATTAGGCTCTTACGAAATAGTTTTGCGACAGGAAAAAATGATGTTTTTTCTGTCGTTAATAGTTCTTTAAGTGTCTGTTCTGTATCCCACACATTTACTTCACAAGTTGTTTTTTGGAAGGGGGTCACAACTCCATTTTGGATATGATGTAATTTCCCAATTGAAAAACCAATTGCTTCATCTGTTTCAACAGGTTGTAGTAGGGTTTCTAAATAATCCTCTGTAACAAAATCATCACTATCGATAAACGAAATCCACTCACCTCTCGATGACTGGATTCCTAAATTTCTTGCATTAGAGACTCCTCCATTTGAAATATGAAGCACTCGAATACGAGTATCTTTACACGACAACTCATCACATAATTGTCCACTGTTATCGCTAGAACCATCATTAATAAGAATCAATTCAAAATTAGTGATTGTCTGTTTCAAAATTGATTCTACACAGCGCTTTATATATTGTTCAACGTTATAAACTGGAACAATGATACTAATTTTGGGTTCCATAATACTCCCCTTTATATTGTTCATATCCATTCTCTAAATCAACAAAGACAGCATCATGATGTGCGACTTGTTTTTCAACAGGAGGAGGTGTCATATAATCTCCAAATGCTGTTTTTAGATAAGCATCGTATCCCACAGGAATTGGCATCTCCGTTTGCTCAAACGGTAGAAACAATGCTGATTCAAAACTTTCGACTGGGTACTTATTTTTCATATAACCAGGGCCAGCACACAACTCTGTAATCCCATCGCTTTCTTCACGAGTATACTTTGTCATCTCGCGCTCAGCCTTGCTCCAAATCTTATAGCGTAATGAACGTGTTGGGAATAGTCCTAATAGGAATAAACTTCCCCATTTCATCAAACCACCATGTTTTTCTGGAATCGTCTGTGCACGGAATAATGAATAAATCAATGCCCATCGAACTTGTTTCTTACGTTCGGATTCTGATTTTGGATAATAATCTAATGGCAGGATATCAATCGCTAAACCATGCGGAATCTCTAAATCTTGTTGATAAGGTTTGACACAAGTCGTTTCTTTATCTCGAATCGTCACGAATAAATTACGGTCTAAGTAATGCTCATTGCTATTAGACATGACATAACGGGCATCTGCTTCTTTTGGCCACAATTCGATGAGTTTTTCATAGTCTTTACGAGGCATAAAGAAATCTAAATCATCATCCCAAGGGATAAATCCTTTATGGCGAAGTGCTCCAATGGCCCCACCACCGCATAAATAACATAATAATTCATGTTGTTTACAAAATGACACAAAGTATTCTGCCATTTCTAAACATTTTTCTTGTAATGGTTCCATTGTTTCCTCACTTTCTTATATATCCCATTTTGCCACTGTCTTAAATGGCGTTAATTTATCTTCCTCGAAGAAATGATAAATATCTTTCATTTCTTGAATCGGATTGGATTCAAAAATAATTAGATTTAAACGTGCATGTACTTTTGGATCAGACATGAATTGAACAGCTTCTTCAAAATCTTTTCGACCAGAACGAGAGCTTCCGACCCATGTCAATCCTTTTTCAAGAATATCCCTTGTATTCAAAGGAACTTCAAACTCACTAACCCCCATCATTACAACTGCTCCTTGAGGTTGAATATGTCTGATAATTTCGCGATAAGCATCTTGTGTTCCACTTCCACCAACACATTCAATTGCATGGTCAAAAGTAAAATCTGCCGGAAGATTGCTCACATCATATACTTCATCAACAAATGAGAATAAACGTATTTTTTCTGGATCTTTCCCTACTACAATAATCTTTGATTCAGGGAATTTTGCTTTCGCAATCGTTGCTACAACATACGCCAAACTTCCAGAACCCCAGACTACAATACGATTACGACGGCTATGAGCTACTTTATCAAAACGACGAAGTCCATGAACTCCCACTGATACGAATTCTGAAATGGCAGCGACTTTATCTGGCACCTCTTCGTATTTCACAACACGGTCGATCGGAATGGTCACGAATTCACGCATGAATCCATCATGGCCACTTGAACGGAAGTAGGTTCCATTTACATAGTTCTCATAAAATTCAGTCTCATGGTCAAAATCACGTGGGGGTTGATTTGGAATCATCACCACATGATCTCCTGGCTTATAAGTTCCAGTTGGGTCCGCAACGACAATACCACAACATTCATGAATCAACGCCATCGGTAATTTTTTTTGAAGAATTTTAGCAGGTCTTGTTCCTTGAAAATACCGTTGATCTGCATGACATAAGGCTAAGTAATTCGGTCTTACGACTACAGTATCTTTTTCATAAAAAGATACATCTTCATATTTAATTGAGAAAAACGATGGACGAATGAGTTGATACACTCGATTAATCATTTTAAATCTCTCCTAACATCGCTTGCGCAATTTTTAAATCCGTAACGGTCGTAATTTTGATATTTGAGTATTCGCCTTCGACAAGAGCTACTTTTACATCATTAACCACGAATACTTTACAAGCATCCGTCAATATTTCTTTCACATCATCTGTCAAACTATCATACAAATCAGTGAAGGCTTGTATTTTAAATGTTTGAGGAGTTTGACCTTGATACATATGTGTTCTGTTTGGAATCGAAGAAATCACTTTACCATCAACGGATTCCACAATTGTATCATTTGCCATTACGACGGTATCCGCTACATCGTAATTTTTCATTGCCTCGATATTGTCCACAATCATACGGTATGAAACAAACGGGCGAACCGCATCATGTGTAATCAATACATCTTTAGGAGAAAATGATTCGCTATTTTTGATGTCCGCAATAATACTTAAGATACTATCGTTACGATTTCCACCACCGCTCACAACACGGATTTTCTCTTTATTCGTCAAAATGTGTTTATCTAATAAATCGTTGAAGTAGCTTACCCAGTTTGGATGGACTGCTACATACACAACATCCACATCTGGAACAAACAAGAATTTTTCAACTGTGTGAATAATAATTGGTTTGTTTCCAAGTGGTAGAAATTGTTTTGGCATTTCTTGAATTCCCATACGAGTTCCAGTTCCACCGGCTAAAACCCCAGCATAAATCATTTTTATACACCTCTTATTTCCCTATTAAGGAGTTGTTAAATAATATAAATCTTCTCTTTGTTGTAGTAATGGGTACGTTTGAACAGTTGGTTGTCCCATTAACTTACGGATGGAATTACTTACTCCTAATAACACCTCATCCGTTGCATATGAGTAATAGATTTGCTCTCCTGCATTGTTTGTTAATAATAACTGTCTCTCTTCGATAAATGTTTGTGTTAAATTATTTCCTGTAATGGCAGGACCATAAGTATTTTTAAGAGCCATCACTTGTCCAATTGGCAAATCCGTTTTTACGTTCTTACTTACCGCATTCATTAATTGCTCGAAGTTTGCAACAGAATTAAATGTCATCAATTTCTTAACAAGTTCTTCGATAACAATACGTTGACGTTTTTGACGTCCTGTATCTCCTTCTGGATCATCGTAACGCATACGTGCAAAACGCAAGGCACTTTCACCATCTAGTAGTTCTGTTTTTCCTTCCACAAAAGAACGTCCTTCATATGTGAATGTTAATGGACTTGTTACTTCGATGCCACCCACAGCATCCACGAATTCCATTAATCCTCCCATGTTAATTTGCACATAGAAGTCTATCGTCGTATCCAGCATCTTCTCAACTGAATTAATAACCATTGGGGCCTTCCCATAAGCAAAGGCATGGTTCAATTTATCATATCCACCAGTACCCACAATTTCTGTATACGTATCACGCGGTAAACTGAGTAGTTGAGATTTCTTCGTTCCTGGATTAATGGTCAATAATAGCATTGTATCTGAACGCCCATCTTCATCTGTACGTCCATACGCACCATTATCGATCCCTAGTAGCAAAATATTAATTGGTTTTGCATTTTTAATAATATCGTTTGCTTCTTGCTCTGTACGGTTCCCAACATCTTGAGTAATTGTATTAATCGTATGGTTAATTCGACTTGCATAATAAGTTCCCGCTACTGCAATAATGGCGAGTAAAAGGATTAAAATAAAACCAATACGTCCTCGTTTCTTTTTCTTTTCTTGACGTCTCCTTTGTCGGGTCCATTCATTTGATTCGTTCATATTTCCACTCCAATACTATTAAGGGTTTTGTTTTTGTGTAGGTTGAGTTGGCGCAACAGGCTCTTGCGTTGCAGGAGCCGATTGCGTTGGTTGTACAGGTTGTGGTTGCTCTGGAGCAGCCGTTACTTGAGGCGCTTGTGTTACTGGTGCTGTTGGTGTAACGGCGCTTGTCCCTCCACCATTATTCGATGGATTAGTTGGTGCCACATAGTCGTCATCATTACTGCTGTTATTGTAATTATTATTGTAATTGTTATTATTGTTATAATTTGGAGTTACATTTGGTTCAACGTACGTATCTCCTTGTTCTTGTACATTTGAATTATTTTGAGGAGCATTTTGCTCAATATTCACTGATGACTGCGTTTCTTTGGTCTCAATATGTTTTAATTCCGTGATTTCTTCTAAATCAAGTGATTTTCTAATAACATTTGAAACACGAATCTTCTCAGCTTCAGGAATGACAAAGTAATAAATTCCATTAATCATCGCTCCATCTCCATTAATCGTATCCGATTCGAAATGTTGTAGCGCTTCTTTATGCGTTTGTGCGATTTGGAATAATTTTTCTACTGTAAAGTTTGTTTTTACTGAATTTTCTAATGTTTTAAGAATTTCTTCGTATTTCGTCACTGAGCCTAACGTTAATAATTTTTCAACAAGTTTTTGAATGACATATTGTTGACGTTTTTGACGTCCTGTATCTCCTTCTGGGTCATCATAACGCATACGTGCATAACGAAGAGCTGCTTCCCCATCCACATGACGTGTGACACCTTCAGTAAATGACTCATCTTCATACGTAAATGTTAATGCTGGTGTAATCTCTAATCCACCCACAGCATTAACAAGCTCCATTAATCCACCCATATCAACTGTCACATAATAGTCAATTGGAACATTAAGCATATTTTGTACACTATTAATTGAAAATTGTTCTTTACCGAATGCATACGCATGGTTAATCTTGTCAAATGTGCCATATCCAATAATTTCCGTATAAGAATCGCGAGGAATACTAATCATCGTGGTTTTCTTCTGTTTTGGATTGACAGTAACAAGAAGCATCGTATCTGAGCGGCCCACTTCCGTATCACGGCCATATGCTCCATTATCAATTCCTAAAAGAAGAATCGAAAAGCTACTATCGTCTGTTAATTCTTTATCCCGTAATTGCATGGTCTCTACTTTTTGATGGATGGAATCTTCCGCTTGAGAAATTCGATTCCATGCATAAGCTGCACCTGCAATAACTACAGCGGCTGCCGCCAACAAGACCGTTAAAATAACTTTTCTTATTTTTTTATTTTTCCTTTGTCTTCTTCTATTTGATAATTTTTCTTCATTTACTCTCATTCGTTCCACTCCAATAACAATACAATCAATTCATTATATCATAAATTTATTTAAATCCTTGAGCATTTATAGTAATTTTAAATTTTTTCTTCTCTAGCAAAATATTCTTTTTTAAATTCAAAGCCGAAAATCCACCCCTTAATCGTTCCAATACCATAAGCAAAGTGAACAGCAATCATGATGAATGGAATTAATAGTAATGTCGGATTAAATTTTTGCTTAGAAATTTCAAAAATGGATAACCCTAATACCGCTAATAGATAGAGGAATACTACGGTTAAAAGTGGTGCAAAACTGATTGGCGTCAATATCATTAATACAAGTAAAGTAGCGACAAATAAACCTGGTCCAAAATGGAATAGGGATAGGCAACCACGGCAAACGTGCGACGTTAATCCAATCCAATAGCCATTTGCAAATTTTTGTTGAATCATCTTCGTGAAGTTTGGACGAATATATTGGAAAGACTCGATTGAAGTGTCATACCAAATCTTAAAGCCATTTTTACGAATACGGTAGTGATATTCATTGTCTTCTGTACGTGTTAATTTTTCGTCAAAATAACCAGCTGCATCGACTACATCGCGATGGTACATTCCTTGGAAAACAGAATTAACATAACGACTTTTATCCCCTTTTCTATAATTGGCAACACTGCTTCCGAGCGCTGATTCTTCAACGATATGTAATGTCTTTGAAAAATCATCTTCCGCTTGGACAATCGTTGGTCTTTTGCCTCCACAAACTTTTTGCCCTGATTCAATCACTTTGACATTGGCTTCAATGAAGTTTATAGGAATTTGTGAGTGTGCATCTACTTTTAAGAAACACTCTCCCTCTGAATTTTTAAATCCTAAGTTCAATCCGGTATTCAGTGTTTTTCTTGGATTATCAAAAATCTTCACTCCATAAAATAAGTGTTCGTTTTCATTTTTAAATTGATCCATTAAGACACGAGTATTATCTGTAGACATTGCATTTACTAATACTACTTCAATATTTTTTAATGGATACGTTTGATTTTTTAAGCTTTCAAAAATTTCTGGCAAATAATCTTGCTCATTATATGCACTAATATTAACGGAAACTAACATTTTTCCACCTCTTGGTCATATGATAAAAGGATTGGAACAAAATATCCCAATCCTTTATATTTTATTTCTTTTTATTCGCAATATCAATCAATTCATCATGTAATTCTTGTTCAGAATAACTTTCAAAATTTTCGATAAAATTATACACACGATTGATTTGAGAGTTGTCTGCAATTCCAATATGAATCTTCGGAAAGACTTGTTTTGGATTTACTTCCCCTTCGTTTAGTAACTCTTCATACATCTTTTCTCCTGGGCGTAACCCTGTAAACTTAATCTCGATATCTCCTTCGTTATATCCTGAAAGACGAATTAAGTTCTTCGCTAAGTCCACAATCTTGACTGGTTGTCCCATATCGAGTACGAAGATTTCTCCACCACGAGCAAGAGCACCTGCTTGGATTACTAATTGAGCAGCTTCTGGAATAGTCATAAAGTAACGTACGATGTCAGGGTGAGTTACTGTAATCGGACCGCCTTCAGCAATTTGCTTCTTGAAGAGCGGAATTACTGAACCACGAGACCCTAATACATTCCCGAAACGAACCGCTACGAATTTAGTATATTCGCTACGTGTGGCCATATCTTGTACAATCATTTCACACAAACGTTTTGTAGCTCCCATAATATTTGGTGGGTTAACCGCTTTATCCGTTGAAACCATTACGAATGCTTTTACACGTGCATGGCTTGCTGCTTCCGCTACATTTCTAGTTCCAAGAACGTTATTCTTCACTGCTTCACGAGGGTTCAATTCCATTAACGGTACGTGCTTATGAGCCGCAGCATGGTAAACCACATCTGGTTTATATTTATCCATGACTTCAAAGATACGTTTACGATCTTGTACATCGGCAATGACTGGCGTAATCGTGAAGTGTTGAGAATATTTCCCAACCAATTCCATATTCAGTTGATAAATACTATTTTCACCATGTCCTAAAATAACGATTTCTTTCGGTTTGAATTTAGCCACTTGACGGCAAATTTCTGAACCAATCGAACCACCAGCTCCTGTTACAAGAATCTTCTTACCACGAAGTTGTTTTTCAATCATCGTTTGATCTAATTGAACCGGATCACGACCTAATAAGTCTTCAATTTCAACATTTCTTAGCTGTTGTACGTGTAAGTTCCCACTCATGACATCATCAATATTTGGTAAAATTACACATTCCGCACCCGTTTTACGAGCAACATCGTACACTTCATTTAATTTCTTGATTGGAAGTGATGGCATGGCAATTACGACTTTCGTAATTCCCATCGTATCTACAATACGTTCGATATCTTTGATAGCTCCTAAAATACGAACTCCATAAATATCTTTACGTAATTTATCTGGATCATCATCGACAAAGGCAATGGGGTCCATTCTCATTGCGGGATGCATTAGCATTTGACGAACTAATAATGTTCCGGCGGCTCCTGCACCAACGATTAGTGTTGGTTTTGCATTTTCCATCACTGAGCTATCCGCAAAGAATTCACGGAACACACGCATTGATAATCGAACACCACCGATAGAAATCACGAGTAATAACCAGCAGACAATTAAAAATTGCCAAGTTACTTTCGTATCAAAGAAAGCTAACCCTGAAATCGTTGAGACGATTACGGTTGCTGAGACACATTTTACGACAGTGATTACTTCATAGACACTCGCGTATTCCCAATCTCTCCAATAAAGATTGAAGAAATAAGAAAAAACATAATAAGCCACTAACGATAAAACCGCCGTAATCGTTAATCCATGAATATTACGGATCAACCCTTCTGTTACTAATCGAAACCCTAAAAATACTGAGCCAACAACGAGTAGCGAGTCAACGATGAATAATAATAAAATTTTCAATCGATTATTCATTTAAATATCCTCTCCTGACTATCCAAGCACTTCTTGAATCACTTCTAAGTAGTTTTGAATAATATAATTAACATCTTCATCACTTAATAAGTCATGTAATGGTAATGTCACTTCATTTTCAAAAAAGCGGTAAGCATTTGGATAATCTTCCATACGGAACCCCATATTTTGGTAAGCCGTTAATAATGGAAGTGGTTTGTAGTGAACGTTACATGAAATGCCACGTTCTGCCATTTTTATAATAATTTCTCCACGTTGGTCATAACTTGCATCTTGCACACGTGTGATGTATAAGTGGCGAGAAGATTCGTAGTTTTTGCCTTCATGTGGTAACACTTGGATACGATTATCCACAGATAACCCTTTATCAAGATTACGTACGATTTCTTTTCTGCGTTCTAATAATTGTGGGTAACGTTCTAATTGCGCTAAACCAATGGCAGCCATAATATCCGGCATATTGCATTTGAATCCAGGAATGACAATATCGTATTCCCAAGAACCAGGTTTAATTTTTGCTAAAGCGTCTTTAGTTTGTCCGTGTAGTGAATATACTTGAAACTCTTTATACATGGCTTCAGAATCCAATTTGTTTTCTGGATTCCATGTAATACATCCACCTTCTGCTGTTGTTAAATTCTTAACCGCATGGAATGAATAGGATGCAAAATCAGCCAGTTTTGCAACTGACACTCCATCACGAGTCGTTCCAATCGCATGTGCACAGTCAGAAACAACAATAATACGGTTAAAGTAACGTTGTAAGTTTGTAGATGGTTGGAATAAACTACGTTTTGATTCCACTACTTCAAAAATACGATGGTAGTCACATGGTACTCCCGCTAATTCAACAGGAATCACCACTTTTGTTTTTTCAGTGATTGCTTCAGCTAAAGCATCATAGTTCATTTCAAAATGATCTTCTTGAATATCAACCATAACAGGTGTTGCTCCAACGTGCTCAATGACACTACATGAAGCAGTATACGTATAGGCAGGAACGATAACTTCGTCTCCAGGTCCAACACCTAACACGCGTAATGCTAATTCTAAAGCAGCTGTCGCCGAGTTTAAGCACACTACTTTTTCAGTACCTAAAAACTCTGCTAATTGACGTTCAAATTCTTTTGTTTTGGGTCCTGTTGTAATCCAACCAGATTGTAGTACTTCGACTACATTGTTAATTTCCTTTTCTGTAATATCTGGTGGTGAGAATGGAATATTTCTAACTTTCATGTTGTTTCCTCCAAGTTATTTTAAGACCGCAATCACAGTTTTCACCATAATTGCAATATCATTTTTTAAACTACATTTTTCTAAATAATCAATATTGTATTGCATTTTTTCTGGCAAGATATGCTTGATATAAGCTTCATCCACTGTCAGGCCTTGCTTTGTCCACTCTGCAATTTTTTCTGCTTCGTGTCTGAATTCAATGGCGGCTAGAGAGGTTACACCTGCTGGCAATAATAATGTTGTCTGCATTTCTGGCGTGTATGCATCTATATATTTTTGCACTTCTGGTCTTGCCCCTACAAAAGACATATCTCCAATCAATACATTCAGTAGCTGAGCTACTTCATCTAAACGATAATTACGTACACGACGTCCTACCTTTGTAATACGCGGGTCATGGTCTTGTGTCACAAGCGGTCCTACTTTATCCGCATCAAGAATCATCGTTCTAAATTTAAAAATTTTAAATTTGCGCCCATTCGTCGTCACCCGTTCCTGTCTATAAAATACAGGGCCTCCGTCTTCTAATTTGATGGCAATCGCAATTATTAAAAATACAATGGATAATGGCGCTAGTAGTAATAGCGATACTACAATGTCAAAAATTCGTTTTGAAATTAAATATCCTTTTCGCTGTCGAAGCTCTAATTGTTTCTTAATCACGAGCTCATTTCTCATAAATTCTGGCAATGAAATATTCTCGTTCATAAATTCTCCTTTCATGCCTAGATAACCTTCCCTATTATACCACATTTTCTGGAAATGCGGTAAATTTCTATGTAAAACTAGAAATATTTTTAGTGCTATAAAGTGCAATAAAATAAACCAATCTACACAACTGGCAGATTGGTTTATCTCTCTTTTGTTTTGCTATTGAATAATATTTGCGTCCAATAAGGATTTCCAAATTTCAAGCGCCAACTCATCTTTCGAATTTTCTGGAAGTGGGAGTTGTTTCCCATCTTTAGTAAGAATTGTTACTTGATGATTATCCGCATTAAATCCAATTTTCGAACTTAAAACACCGTTAGCGATAATCGCATCAGCTTTTTTCTTTTCTAATTTTGCTGCAGCATATTCTAATACTCTTTCAGTCTCAGCCGCAAATCCAATGACAACTTGGCCTTCTCTTTTAGAATGACCGAGCCCTTTTAAAATATCTAGATTCTCTGCTAATTCTAGTTTTAATCCTGATTCATTGTGTTGCTTTTTAATTTTCTGATTCGAACGATTGGCTACATAGTAGTCAGATACCGCGGCAACCATCACAGCAACATCTGTAGTCGGAAATTGTGCTGTAACGACTTCTTTCATTTCACGTGCTGATTCAACATACGTTACATTCACACCAAACGGAACTTTCAATTGTTTGGTCGTTGAAACTAATTGAACCTCAGCCCCTAAAATCGATGCCGCCTTTGCAAGTGCATAACCCATTTTTCCTGAAGAATCATTAGAGATATAACGCACTGGATCAATACGCTCTTTTGTTCCACCGGCTGTAATTAATACAGATGTCCCTTTTAAAGGAGAGCCGTACAATCGTCCACTCTCAAAGAATGTTACTTGCTCGAAAATTTCTTCTGGTTCAGGAAGGCGTCCTTTTCCATTATATCCTTCTGCTAAAAATCCTGTAGCTGGTTCAATAATCACTTTCCCGTCTGATTGAAGCTGTGCCACATTACGAACAGTAGCAGGATTCTCCCACATATGTTCATTCATCGCAGGCGCCACATAAATCGGAGACGTTGTTGCCAATAATGTACTTGTTACAAAGTTATCAGTGATGCCATTGGCCATTTTTGCAATCGTATTGGCTGTTGCTGGTACGACTACAGCGACATCAGTCTTATCCGCCAAATGAATATGTTGGACCTTGCGCGCTTCATCTTCGTCAAACGTATCGGTGTGAACCTTATTCTTTGTTAGCACTTGAAACGTTAGTGGCGTAATGAATTCGCACGCACTTTTTGTCATCGCGACCTCCACATTCGCCCCTGCTTTTATAAACAAGCGAACGAGTGTAGCTGCTTTAAACGCGGCGATTCCACCTGTAACAAAGACAGTTACGTTTTTACCTTCCCACATAAACTATCCTCTTTTCTTATAAATGGTTACTAAAATAGATGCAATAATTGGTGTCATCACAGTTGCAGCCAACGCTTCCGCAATACCGTTTGTCATAACAACACCCATTAAGAAGAGCGGCAATTCCGCAACAGTTTTCCCTGTTAATTCTGCATATTGATTTCCCATCAGTAAATAAATTGAACTTAATACGAATACCGTATTCATAATACTTCCAAGGAACCCAGACACTGCCATTCTGAGTCGGTCCGAAGCAATAAGTTTAGTTGCCTTCTGATAAAACAAAGCAATGAGTCCACCCATTAATAAACGTGGCAAGATAGAAATCAATGGATTTGTAAAAATCATCAAGCTAAGAACATTGCCTGATGTGAAGGCGCGTAGGAACGAACAAACTCCCCACGTAAAGCCTAGAAGAAACCCTGCTTGTGGCCCTAGCACAATCCCACCAACAATAACCGTAATATGAATAATTGTAATATCTAAAACCACTAATGGTAAGTTCCCTAAAAATGGAACAAAACTTTGTAAAATAATCATCGCGATAAACATCGCACTTAATACCAATGGAAAAGTTCTTTGTCTTTTCATGTCTTCACCTCGAGTCTTAATGACTGTATTATACTAATCTTTGACATTTCAATCAATGTAAAAAACTGAAATAGCTAGGAAAGTCACACCTTCCTAGCTATTAACTTCAATTTTAGAATGCGTTATAAATAAATTCTGCTGCATTTGTGAAATCTGTAAATATACAATAAAGTAAGACACTAGTGATAAGCACATAAAATACGAGTGACCATACAAACACATTATCCATTTTCTTTAAAAAACTTGACCAATTCTTTTTCAACTAAAGGCCACCCCTTCCATCCAGGATGAGTTGCATCCCATATATAATAAGGATCGTAATCATGCGCTGTTAAATCGACCTGTTTCACTCCAGCTTCCTTAACGATCTCATTAACCTTCTTTGAAAAGGCATTTCGTTGTGAAGCATCAATTCCAATGTAATCATACCATGGTCCATTTACTGGAAATGTTACTACAAGAACTTCAACCCCTAATTCTTTTGCAATTTGTAAGAACAACTGGAAGTCTTCATACTCTGGAGACTCAGTATATTTAAACGTTGAATCAGAATTCTTTAGCGATTCTAATTTACCAGCAATATTCTTTTTATAATACCAATCGTCAAAATGATATTCATTAGATTGAGTCTCTTTTTTTGCTTGTTCCTCGTTTTTAGCCAGCACCTCGTCCCAATTATATTCAGGCATTGTACTTCCTTTTGATGGAAAATCTACCAATGATTGTTCCTCATAAAACGCCTGTACAACATTCAAGGAAAATTTAGCTAATTCCATTTGAATCATAAACTGATCAATTTGAGAACCTTCACCTTCAACAAGTACATGTTTATATCTTTCAAACGTACTAGATAATGAAGCATTTTTCGCTGACAATTCTAAAACACGATTAATAAATTTAAGTTTTGTCTCTTTTGAAAGTTTTGGATTTACTAAAGTGTAATATACATGTTCTTTTGAAACTCGACTTTCAAAGGCATCTTGTCGCATCCCTTTTTGATCGAACCAATTTAAACTTTCGATAATTGCAACTTTTTTCTCTTGCATGATTGGCTCAAGAGATGCTAAAGTTGACGCTTGAATAATATTCTGGAAGTATCCTCCTCCTATTTGCATTAAATGAAAATCATCATAATTGAACATTTGTTTCGGATGAAATTCTTTTTTATTAGCAACAGTAAGTTCTGAAGACCCTAATAACAAATGAGTGTTCTCATCATAATTAGCTTTTAAAATCTCTCTACTCTTATGTTTGTTATAACTTGTATTATATCGAACACTATTATTATTTACTTTATAATAGTTATTAATCCTTTGAATATGAATAGGAATAATAATAACGACCGTTATAATTGATAAAATTAGTCCAATTAGAAAACCTTTTATTTTTTTCAATATCTAAACCTCTCAAAATAATTTACCCACAAATTATACCATAGTACTAACAATGTGAACATACTTAAAGTTGCGTAATTATAGCTTTTTAATACTTTCTTAGATATTTCGCTTAATACAAAAACACCTGAGGTTTCTCTCAGGTGTTCAGGCTATCTATTATTTAGATTTTAGATACAGCTTCTTCAACTAATGCTTCAACTTCTTCTACAGTTGCACATTCGTTAATTGCTTTATCTGCTAATGCTTGCATATTGCTTAAAGTTAATTTAGAAATTAAGCTACGTGTTTTTAGAACACTTGATGCAGACATTGAGAACTCGTCTAATCCAAGACCTACTAATAGAGGTACAGCTGTTTGATCCCCAGCCATTTCCCCACACATTCCAGCCCATTTGCCTTCTTTATGTGCTGAATCAATTACGTGTTTGATTAACGTTAAAATTGATGGGTTATATGGTTGGTATAGGTATGAAACGCGTTCGTTCATACGGTCAGCAGCCATTGTGTATTGGATTAAGTCGTTAGTTCCGATACTGAAGAAGTCCACTTCTTTAGCAAATTGGTGAGCTAAAACTGCCGCTGCAGGAATTTCAATCATGATACCAACTTGGATATCGTCGCTGACTGCAACACCTTCTGCGATTAATTTCGCTTTTTCTTCTTCTAATAACGCTTTAGCGCCACGGAAATCATTTAATGTCGCAATCATTGGGAACATGATACGTAATTTACCGTATACAGAAGCACGTAATAGCGCACGTAATTGTGTACGGAACATTGCAGGTTCGTTTAATGAAATACGAATTGCACGATATCCTAAGAATGGGTTCATTTCGTGTGGTAATGGTAAGTATGGTAACTCTTTATCCCCACCGATATCCATTGTACGAACGACAACAGGTTTTCCATTCATTCCTTCTAAAACAGCCTTGTAAGCTTCAAATTGATCTTCTTCTGTTGGCATTTCGTGAGAATCCATATATAAGAATTCTGTACGGTATAAACCAACACCTTCTGCACCATTGTTTACAACACCTTCTAAATCTTTTGGTGTACCAATGTTGGCAGCCAATTCAACTTGATGGCCATCTTTCGTGTAAGTTTTTGAGTCTTTTAATTTTTCCCATTCAGCTTGTTGAGCCGCAAATGCTTCCGCTTTAGCGCGGTATTCAGCAATCACTTCTTCAGATGGGTTAAGGAATACATCCCCTGCTAATCCATCAACGATAATGATATCTCCGTCTTTAGCAATTGAAGTCACTTCTTTAGTACCAACGATCGCTGGAATTTCTAAAGAACGCGCCATAATCGCTGAGTGAGAAGTACGTCCACCAATATCAGTAACGAAAGCTTTTACGTATTGGCGATTTAATTGAGCTGTATCACTCGGTGTTAAATCGGCAGCCACGATAATCACTTCATCTTTGATCGTTGCTGGGCTAGGAATTTTAACGCCTAATAAATGACCTAAGATACGTTTAGATACGTCACGAATGTCCGCAGCACGTTCTTGCATATAAGGGTTATCTTCCATTCCTGCAAAAATAGAAATAAACATATCTGTTACTTCTTTTAATGCAGATTCCGCATTCACTTTGTTAGATGTAATGCTATCTTTTACTTGTCCAATTAATTCTGGATCGCTTAAAACCATTAAGTGAGCATCGAAAACTTGCGCTTCTTCTTCACCTAAGTTTTTCAAAGCAGTCTCTTTGATTAATTCGACATCTTTAATTGACGCTGCTAATGCATCATCCAAGCGTGAAACTTCTTTTTCTGAATCTTCAACAGTTACTTTTGTGACTGTTAAATCTGGTTCAGTCAAAGTATATACTTTGGCAATTGCAATGCCATCACTAGCAGCAATCCCTTGTAATGTTGGTTTCATATTATTCAGCTAATCCTTCTTTTTTCATAGTTTCGTCAATTCCTGCTAATGCTTCTGCTTCGTCAGCACCTTCAGCAGTAATCACTACGTCAGCACCTTGGCCAACACCTAATGACATAACGCCCATGATTGATTTTAAGTTAACAGATTTTCCTTTGTATTCTAATTGGATATCTGAACTATATTTGCTTGCTGTTTGAACTAATAAAGTTGCTGGGCGAGCGTGGATCCCTGTTTCTGCGATTACATGATATTCTTTCTTTTCCATATTGAAAGTCTCCTTTGAAAGTAAATTTTGTTTTAAGAAATGTACATTCGAGAGCATGTAGTCCTCAAAAATACAACCCTTTCATTTAATAAGGTTACCATTTTTTTTTGATTTTAACAACTATTTCAATATATTTTTTAAAAGCACTTTCATCTTACTGAGAGCAAGCTATTTATCCTTTTTCAAGAAAATTAAATTTTCAAAAAAAGAGAGATGAAATAATATTAAAAACGCTGTATAATAATATTAATATTCGACATAAATAAAGGAGGCTGTGTCTGAAATGAAACTTATCGATATTACTAATTCCCACTCTCAACTTGTCAATGAACAGTTAGCTAACACGGATGCTTTCTATATCAAAGTATACTCTCTTGGCCAAACAACTGTTTTCTATGCTGACGCTTCCACTCACCGTGATATTGTTATCTTAAATAAAAAAAGACGCATCAAAGATATTGAAATTGAATTTGTCGTTCATCGTTTGTTCCATATGGAACCTGATGGCCTTGATATTATCCATGCAGATAACTTTGTTGAAATTAGTATTCCAGTGGAGAAAAAACGGCCCTCTTTTGATTAAAGAAAGCAATTAAAACCACTAATGAAGCAACTTCATGAGCAGTACTCTTTATATATACAAAAAAAAGACCATATATGGTCTTTTTTTGTTGTATTAGATTCCAACCATGTCTAAATAGAGGCGATGTGAATAACTATCTGTCATCCCTGAGATAAAGTCTGTTGCTAAAAGAAGGCGTAAGTATAATTTCTCTACTTCACTCTTCCCTTTGGCAAAATAGTGATACGAGCGTTTCTGACTTTCAGAAATGATACCAATCTTTTTCAATTCTACATAATCTAATTGACGATTCGTGTCATATGCTACTAAAGAAGGCACAAAACTATCTAATAAATAGGTTAACGTCGTATAGCCTGCAATTTCTAAACGGAGGATTCCTTTATTGTCATAAATTCTTTCTTCAGATAGTTTGCGAAGAATCACATATAAATCTTCTGCCCAAGAATTCTCGAACAAATCTTGGTTAAATACCCCTGCCATAATTTCATCATAATGATTCACAAAATTATGACGTGCTCCATCGATTAATTTATCTCGTAAATCGACAAAGAAACGATTCACACTGAAAACTTCTTCATCGATAGTCGTTAATATTTCACGAGTATGAACGGAATGTGGTGCGTTATATGCATCATTACTCAAATTAGCTAGTAGAAATTCTCGCACATCTCTAAAAGAAATCACGCCTTTTCCAATCGCATCTTCCATATCTGCAACCAAATATGCAATGTCATCTGCTGCTTCTAAAATAAAGGTCAGTGGATGTCGATTAGTGCCTGTTCCCGTAATTTCCGTCACTGTTTTAAACGCATCTTCTTCTGAATAGAAATACCCAACTTTCTTAGAAGTTATTTCCTTTGTTTTTTTATAAGAAGAGGGGTAAGTATATTTTAAAATCGTATTTAAAGTAGCCACTGTTAAATCCAAACCTTCAAATTTTCCTTTGAAATCATGAAGTTTCGAAACAATGCGTAGGGATTGAGCATTCCCTTCAAAACGATAAAAATCATTTACATATGGACTTGATAAAAACTCATCAGCAACGTCGCTTCGTTCTCTCAAGATATTAGGAAGATTTTTCTTAAACCATTGACGGATAATATCTTCTCCAAAATGTCCGTACGGAGGGTTTCCTAAATCATGAACTAAACTCGCACATTCAACAATTTTCAAGACATCTTCTTGTCTATCAATCATTTCTTGACGACTGCTATCAGGTTGCTTTTTAACTTCTTCCTGTAAAAGAATCACAATTTCTTTAGCCAAGGACCTCGCCACCATAGCAACTTCTAATGAGTGCGTCAGTCTCGTATGGATAAAATCAAGTCTTTCTAAAGGAAATACCTGCGTTTTATCTTGCAAACGTCTAAAAGCCGGACTCGTTACAATCCGTTTGTAATCATCATCAAACTCATTGCGGTGAGTCGCTTTTTTCCCAGAAATACGTTTTGTTGATAGTAATTTAGACCATTCCATAAATCATACCCCTTCCGTTACCTCTTACCATTATACCAAAAGTTCGTCCACCTTTGGAATTTTGCGCATTTGATTGAGATAAACTGTGATACAAATTATGAATGAAATGAAATCTGAAACAGGTCCAGAGAAAATCAGTCCATCGACTCCAAACAATGTTGAAAGAAGAAGCATCACTGGAAGTAGAACAAACAATTGACGTGTAAGAGATAAAATTGCCCCTAATTTCGCTTTTCCAATTGCTGGGAAAAATGTTGTCACAATAATGGTTATCCCATTAATGAAAGTAAAGAATAAGTAAGCACGCGCATATCGAACGCCAAATTCATAATAGAGGGCGTCCCCGCTTCCAAACATTTGAATCAGTTGCAATGGGAAAGCTTCGAATAATATCCATAGTATTGTCGATAAAATCAAAGTCATTTTTAATAGCAAGTTCATCGTTTCATGGACGCGTGAATATTTCTTCGCACCATAGTTAAATCCTAAAATCGGTTGTGCTCCTTGATTTAACCCAATCACAACAGCAATGAAAATAACGAAAATTTTACTTACAACACCCCCGACTGCAATCGGAATATCACTACCGTAAACCGATTGTGCACCATACGTACGAAGTAAGTTGTTCGATGTGATTTGGACAATGGTCGCAGATATTTGGAAGATGAACGATGTTAACCCAAGAGACGCAATCACTTTTACATCTTCAAATGATAATTTAAAATCGCTCCTCTCAAAATGAACCGATCTAAATCGTGGAATGTACGCCACTAATACGAGCGCCGAAACAATTTGACTGATTACGGTTGCCCAAGCAGCTCCAGCAATCCCCATATTAAATCTAAAGATAAATAACGGATCTAACACTGTATTTAGCAAAGCCCCTATAATAATCGCTATCATCGAGTAAGTGGCTCTACCATCTGCACGAACGAGTGGATTAAACCCAATTGAAAACATAAAGAATGGAATCCCAAGCGCTGTAATGCCAGCATATTCACTGGCATACCCTAAAATTTGATCGGTTGCACCAAATAAATTCAGTAAAGGTTGCAAGAACAAAAGTACAATACTCATAATCATTAATCCAGCTGTTAAAAGTAACACAACTGCCGTTCCTGCCACTTCACGCGCATGTTTATCTTCCTTTCGTCCTAGCGCCAAGTTAAAGTTCGAAGCTGCACCAATTCCTACCATTAATCCAATCGCCATACAGATTGTTGTAATTGGAAAAGCAATGTTTGTAGCCGCATTCCCTAAATATCCTACCCCTTGTCCAATAAAAATTTGGTCAACGATATTATAGAGGGCGTTTACCACATTCGCGACAATCGCAGGAATCGCCATTTTCCGAACCAATGTACGAATTTTTTCAACCCCTAACGGATTTTGTTTTTCTTCAACTCCCATTCAAACTCTCCTTTTCAATCAGTTATATATACGCATAAAAAAAGTCCCTCCACACGCGGAGAGATCTACCAATACATTTATCTTAACTTTGCAACCTAAATTTGTCAAACATCCAATCCCGCTATTTCGGTTTCAGAAACTCCAGCGGACACTCCAATTTTAGCGAACACTAATTTTTCGTAAGACTCGTCTTTTTTTATCCGCATTTTGATTTATGGCGGCCTAAAAAAGATAGCTCATCTTATAAAATATACGAATAGATTTTTAATTCTTCGCTCTGAAGAATCATGCGGATTCTATAAAAGCAGTAATGGGGAATGATATCAAAACGAATTAACGGGAGTTAGGAATTTATTCCTTACTCCCGTTTTTAAGGCTTTGGAGGGGCAAGACTTCGGCTTGCACCGTTATCCCATTACAGCTTTTACGAAGACATCCGCATCGATTCGAAAGAACGAAACTTCTATAAAAATACAACCCCCTATGTTTTATAAGCAGCAGAATTATCCTTCTTAAACAATCCAGCCATAAATCAAAACCTTCGGTTTTATATTTATAATTAATCACAAAAAGACTCGTATTGCTACGAGCCTTTTAAAAATTAGTCTTCAAGCGGACGAGAGAAGTTTGCAATCTCGCGTTGTACTAACTCTAGATATGCTTCTACAGTCATTGATTTTGTTTCTTTAGAACCATAACGACGAACCGTTACAGTACCTTCTTCAACCTCTTTATCCCCAATTACTAATTGATAAGGAATCTTTTGAGTTTGAGAGGCACGAATCTTGTAGCCCATCTTCTCATTACGATCATCTAATTCAACACGTAATCCTAAACGAGCCATTTTTTCTTTCAACTCACGGGCAGCATCATAATGATGTTCCACACTTACAGGAATGATTGTTGCTTGAACTGGAGCTAACCAAGTTGGGAACGCTCCTTTATATTCTTCGATTAAGTACGCTACGAAACGTTCTGCAGTCGATACAACCCCACGGTGGATAACCACTGGACGGTGAGTATTGTCTCCATCTTCACCAACGTATGTTAAATCGAAGCGTTCTGGTAATAAGAAGTCCAATTGGATTGTAGACATTGTTTCTTCTAATCCCATTGCTGTACGGAATTGAATATCTAATTTAGGACCGTAGAATGCGGCTTCACCGATAGCTTCGAAGTATTCTAATCCCATTTCATCCATTGCTTCTTTTAACATGGCTTCTGCTTTATTCCACATTTCATCATCATCGAAGTATTTATGTTTATCTTCTGGATCACGATAGCTTAAACGGAAGCGGTAGTCTTTCACGTTGAAGTCGTTATATACTTCACGGATTAAGTCTAAGATACGTTTGAATTCGTCTTTAATTTGGTCTGGACGAACGAATGTATGTCCATCGTTAAGAGTCATTTCACGTACACGTTGTAAACCGGATAGTGCACCTGATTTTTCATAACGGTGCATCATTCCTAATTCAGCAATACGAATTGGTAATTCACGGTAGCTGTGGATGTGGTTTTTATAAACCATCATGTGGTGAGGACAGTTCATCGGACGTAATACAAGCATTTCGCCATCGCCCATATCCATTGGTGGGAACATATCTTCTTGATAGTGAGCCCAGTGCCCTGATGTTTTGTAAAGACCTACATCAGCCATCACTGGAGTGTACACGTGTTGGTATCCAAGGCTAATTTCTTTATCCACGATGTAACGTTCGATTGTACGACGGATTGTAGCTCCTTTTGGTAACCAGAATGGTAATCCTGAACCTACTTCTTGGCTAATCATGAATAAGTCTAATTCTTTTCCTAATTTACGGTGGTCACGTTCTTTTGCTTCTTCACGCATCTTCAAGAATTCTTTTAAGTCTGCTTTATCGAAGAATGCAGTTCCGTATACACGTTGCATCATCTTATTGTCAGAGTTCCCTCTCCAGTATGCTCCAGCAAGTGATAATAATTTGAAGACTTGGATACGTCCTGTTGAAGGAACGTGGATACCACGACATAAGTCTACGAAGTCTTCTTGTTGGTAAACAGTGATTGTTTCATCTTCAGGTAAACCGTTAATCAATTCCACTTTATAAGGATCGTTTGCAAAAATTTCTAGTGCTTCCTTGCGGCTAACTTCGCGACGAACGATTGGGTAGTTTTCTTTAACGATTTTCATCATTTCTGCTTCTACTTCTGGAAGAGCATCTTCTGTTAATTGATTTGGCATATCCGTATCGTAGTAGAATCCTGTGTCAATTGCTGGCCCTACCCCGAAGTGAATTCCTGGGTATAAACGTGTTAACGCATGTGCTAATAAGTGTGCTGTTGAATGACGTAAGATTCCTAATGCATCTTCGTGGTCTGGTGTAACGATTTCGATAGAAGCATCTTCTTCGATAGCGCAATCGAAATCCACTAATTCCCCGTTCACTTTACCTGCTAATGCTTTTTTCGCTAGGCTCTTGCTAATGCTTTCTGCAACTTCTTTTACTGTGATTCCTTTTGGAAACTCTTTAACGGCACCATCTGGAAAAGTAATTTTAATCATTGACATTTTCTTCCTTCTTTCCTTTTGAAAACTCTAAACCAAACAAAAAATCCCATAGTCTGCTACTGCAAACTATGGGACGTCATTCTCTACGTGGTTCCACCCAAATTCATTTGTCTCTCATTGACAAACCTTAAACGGACTAACGCTCCGATACGCCTTACTCTACTCATTTCAAGTAAGGATTCAAAAGTGGTAAAACTATTCCGGATAAAGTGTTGCACCAACCCACTTTTCTCTAAAATGTAACCAAGAGATAGTTTCTTGTCTTTTTCATCATTTTCAAAATATTTAGTTCATTAGTATTTAACCACTAATCTATTTAATTTTCAAGCATTTTAGTTAAGATGGATTTCTGTGATTAATACCATCTACAAAATACTCTTTCGCTAAGAAACGAATACGTTCGATCAGACGTTTTGCTTTAAGAAGTTCTTGGTCTCCTTTGTTAGAATGCGCAAAATGGACTTCTAATTCATCAATCGTGAAGTTCGATGTGAAGAACGTTGGTAATTCTTGCAACATACGATGCTGTAAAATCACCATCAATACTTCATCTCTAAACCATGCACTATTCATTTCGGCACCGATATCATCTAAAACTAAAATAGGTGTGTTTTTAATCGTCATTAGTTTTGATTCAACCGAATTTGTTGCAATCGCCTGTTTAATTTCCGAACTATAAGTTGGAACATTGACTAAAGTCGTTTCAATTCCATGTTCAGACAATTCATTCGCTAATGCCCCCATCATATAAGTTTTTCCAACCCCAAAAGGTCCTGCTAAGTATAAACCTTTTTGATAATGGGTATTCTCTGGTTTGTATCCTTCGATGAATTTCAATAATTCTCCAATGACCTCTTGTCGTTCTGGCGTAAGCGCCGTATCTGAGAAACGTGCTTCTGCAATATTCTTTGGCATATTAATCGAGTGAATCAATCTTTTACGTTTGCGTTCTCTTTCCTTGCGAATCGCTTCTTCTGTGCGACTATAGTTGACTAAAATAAAACCATTATGCACTTCAAGTGACGGTTCTAACCCTGGAGCTTTTACGGCTTGGTGATTTTTTCTGGCATCTCTTTCCATAATGAATTCTAACAACGCAGAGGTTCCTTTACGAACGGCTTGCGGATCTATTTCATTTTTATGACGATCTAAAAACGATTTAACTTCTTCATCAGAGAATATTTCTTCTTCGATGGCTTTTAAATTAGGAATCCTTTGAGCCGCCTCTCTTTGATTTAATAATCCTTTAAAACCTTCCATTGTGGTCACCTCCATTATTGTTGTTCTTTTTGTTGACTCGTTTTTAATTTTGCAATTTGATCGGCCAAATGATTTGAAACTTGTTCTGGTTGGCTCTTACTTGGTGCAGGCGTTTGTTTTTCCTTTGACTTGGACTCTTTCGCCCACTCTGGTAATTGCTCTTGATAACCACTATTTTTTCTGTAGTTATTCTTACCCGCATTATGCAATTGCTGCTTCCGCTTAACCTCTCTTTGTAAATCACGGTTCCTTACAGCATCTATCGCCTCTTTAGCGCTTTGAATCCCTTTGGTTGCCCAGTCGTTAGCAATCGCATCTACAAAGTTCCTTGCAAGTGTCGCATGATCCAACTGGACTAGCGCATAGTGGAATAAAATATTGAGCACTTCATTAGGAAGACCACTCACGGAGACTAAATCAAAAATTAATTGTCTCTCCGATTTAGAAACATACCCTTTTTTCTGCGTCTTTATACTGGAGACAAAATCAATGGGGGCTAATTCTTTTGAAGCTTGAATTAACATCCCGATTGCATCATCTTCTACCGAAGAGACTTCCTCAGACGTTTCAGATTTTTCTTTCATTTCTTCTGTGACAGAATGATTTTTCTTCTCTCTCATTAGGTTCACTTTATTTTGAGCGGCTTCTTGACCTAGTTTCAGTAAGAATTCTTCATCAATCACTTTAGTCGATAAATCTGATGCAATCACTAAGAATTGAGCGATTTCTGATTCAGAAAAGCCATACGCTTTATACAATACATCAACGATTCTTTTGACTTCCTTTGTTAAAGAATCCAAATCTACAAATTCCGTCTTCAACAGTCCTTCAATCAAGTCCCAATCGACTTCAGATGAAAATTCCATTGGCGCTTGTTGTTTTCCATCCATCACCATTCTTTTTTCTTGTGAGAGATTTCTGGTATAAGACTCCATATTATACGGAAGTCTGTACACTTCTTCAAATTGAGCGCTATTTAAGTCCCCTAAATCCCCGACGTTAGCAGCTAAAAATCTCTGCTTCAATTTTTCAAACCGATGATTTCCCACTTGATTCAATAGTAAAGTGGACAGAAGTGCATCTTTAAAAAAGAGTCTTGGAGAAGTTGGCGCTAGCAATTCCATCGTATAGGTTTGAGGACGAGAAGCAGTAGGTTCCTTATGATATGTCTTCAAAAGCCCAATGCCTTCTAGTCTAGATTTTGCTAAATGAAAATCTGGCATTCCTAAATTTGTCATGGACAGTAATTCAGAAATTGAAAATACCTCACTCTGATACGCAGATGGAGATAATTCACCGTATAAAGTAGCATACAAAAGTGTGGCTTCTTTTCCAATAAACGGAGCATATAATTGCATTAAAAATTGTATTTCTCTTTCAGTAATCCAAACGGGTTGAATGACTAAAATTCCGTCCATTGGTTTATATTTGGACCACGGAAATTCTTTTGACTGCATTCCTTCAATTCCTTTCTTTAATCTTTATTGTCCATTTCAAAAGACATACGTTCTAATTCTTTTAAGAACATTTTTCGGTCTGTAAACTGACGATACACACTGGCAAAACGAATATAAGCAATATCGTCAATTTTAGATAAATGATCCATAACCATTTCCCCAATTAAAGTGCTTGATACTTCATTTTCCCCTTCTTGGTTAATCGAACGTTCAATTTCATTGACAATAGTTTCTAACTGTCCCAATGAAACAGGACGTTTTTCAGCTGAACGAACTAAGCCATTTAATAATTTTTCACGACTAAATTCTTCACGATTGCCATTTCTTTTGATAACGAGTAATGGTGCTTTTTCTAAACGTTCAAAAGTCGTAAAGCGGTAGCCACATTCTTCACACTCTCTTCTTCTACGAATCGAACGTCCATCATCTGCCGGACGACTATCTACTACACGAGAACCATTATTTTTACATTTTGGACATTGCATTAAAAACACCTCTCCTTATTGTGCTTATTCGATTAATTATATCATTTTTGTTGGAAATTTTCGAGTAGCCACTGATGAACCCTGGCTTCTAATTCTTCAATAGACCCTTCATTAGTCCAAACGATATCCGCCTTTTTGACTTTTTCTTCTAAAGACATTTGAGATTCTATTCTCTTTAGAGCCTCCTCTTTAGATAATCCATTGCGATTTTTTAGGCGTTGAATCTGAGTTTCCACTGAAACTGCCACTACGATTATTTCATCACAGAGAGCCTCATAATGCATCTCAAATAACAGCGGGATATCTAGAATAAGAAGTGGATTGTTTTGTTTTTTTGCCTCTTGTATTTGAAGTTCAATTTCCGTTCTAATCAGAGGTTGAAGTAAATCGTTGACCTCCTTTAAAACGGAAGCGTCACTGAACATTTTTATGCCTAATTGCGCTCTGTCTAATGAACCATCATCCAATAAAATAGAGTTCCCGAATCGTTTTGTCAGAGACTTCAGCCCTACTGAATCTTTTTCAACAACTTTTCTTGCGATGACATCTGCATCGATAATCGGAACGCCAACTTTTTTAAATATATTCGAAACGGTTGATTTTCCACTAGCAATCCCACCTGTTAATCCGATTACTCTCATCTTTTTCCTCCAATTGTGCTCGTAAAACCTATGTTAGTTCAAAACGGCCATTGTCGCAAGTTCTTTTCACGTCAAAACTTGAAAAGATACAAAAAACCGCACTCTCGCTTGGAGAATGCGGTATGCTTATTATAAGCGTTCGTTTAATTCTTTTGCTAAGTCTTCGAATCCTGGTTTTCCAAGTAAAGCAAACATATTTTTCTTATATGCTTCTACCCCTGGTTGGTCAAATGGGTTTACGCCATTTAAGTAACCAGAAATTCCAACTGCGATTTCGAAGAAGTAGATTAAGTGACCTAATGTGTATGCTGACATATCAGGAATGTTGACTACAAAGTTTGGAACTTGACCGTCTGTATGCGCTAGTAATGTTCCTTGGAAAGCTTTTGTATTGACAAAGTCCATTGTTTTTCCTTGTAAGTATCCTAAACCATCTAAGTCTTCTTCAGTTTCAGGAATTGTTACTTCTTCATTTGGTTTGCCAACTTTGATAACTGTTTCGAAGATGTTACGACGACCTTCTTGGATGTATTGTCCTAGTGAGTGTAAATCTGTTGAGAAGTTTGCGCTTGAAGGATAAATTCCTTTGAAGTCTTTCCCTTCTGATTCACCGAATAATTGTTTCCACCATTCAGAGAAGTATTGTAATGTTGGTTCGTAGTTAATGAGTAACTCTGTCACTTTTCCTTTGCGGTATAACACATTACGTGCTACAGCGTATTGGTAAGCTTCGTTTTCTTTTAAGTTTGGTGAGCTGTATGCCACACGTGCATCTTCAGCCCCTTGCATTAATGCATCTACATCTGCACCTGTCACTGCGATTGGAAGCAATCCCACAGCTGTTAAGACTGTGAAACGTCCACCGACATCATCTGGAATTACGAATGTTTGATATCCTTCCACATCTGCTTCTGATTTTAATGCTCCACGAGCACGGTCTGTTGTAGCATAAATACGATTTACAGCTTCTTCTTTACCATATTTCTTAATTAATAAATCTTTGAATACGCGGAAAGCAATCGCTGGTTCTGTAGTTGTACCAGATTTAGAAATGACGTTCACTGAGAAATCGCGGTCTCCGATTAAGTCGATTAACCCTTGTAAGTAAGTTGAGCTAATGCTGTTTCCTGCAAATAATACTTGAGGAGTTTTACGTTTGTCGCTTGGTAAATAGTTATAGAAAGCGTGGTTTAAGAAATCAATGGCTGCACGCGCACCTAAGTAAGAACCACCGATACCGATAACCACTAATACTTCAGATTCTTCTTGAATCTTTTTAGCTGCTTCTTTAATACGAGCAAATTCTTCTTTGTCATAGTCACGTGGTAAGTTAATCCAACCTGTGAAGTCGTTCCCTGCTCCTAATCCTTCTCTCAAGTCTTTATCTAATGCAGTCACAGTAGATTGCAAGTGATCAATTTCTTCTTGATTAAAGAAATCTAATGCTTTTGAATAATCAAATGAAATATGTCCCATTTGAATGCCTCCTTAAAATTTTTAATTTTCGTCAATCAGATTCTTTAAAAAGCTAATCTATTAACTCTTATTTTTATCTTTTACAAATTTTTCTTGAGCTTCTTCAATCCATATTGGCAGTTTCTTGGCTAAGCTAGAAAAACCAATCGAAGGAGTGTACCGTTTGCGATTTTTCTTAATGCGTTGTGGAAAGTCTGGTACATCTAATTTCTCAAGTGCTCGAATCGATAAACTAATCTTATTTGAGAATTCATCGACGTCAATGACTTTCGCCGTCACTTCCTGTCCCACTTCCACAAAATCATGCACATTATCCATATACCCATGCTTACACTCAGAAATATGAATCAATCCTTGCGTATCTTCGTCTAGCTCTAAGAAAACTCCGTAATTTTGTACACCCGTTACTTTTGCAGTAACGATATCTCCAATTCTAAAAGTTTTGCTCATAGGACCTCCCTACGCGTTTACTTCCATGGATTCAATCACTACATCTTCAAGTGGACGATCTTGTCCATTTCTTTTAACGCCTTCAATTTTAAGAACGGTATCCATTCCTTCAACGACGCGACCAAAGACAGTATGACGATGATCTAACCATGGTGTACCACCAATTTTAGCATATTCTTCAACGATTTCTTCAGGCCATCCGCCATCTTTTAATTGTTTTAACATTTGAGCAGGTACTTGTTTTGCTGTAACAATAAAAAATTGTGATCCATTTGTATTTGGACCCGCATTCGCCATTGAAAGAGCTCCATATAAGTTAAACGCTTCTCTTGAAAATTCATCCTCAAAAGTACGGCCATAAATCGACTCGCCACCCATACCTGTTCCAGTTGGGTCGCCCCCTTGAATCATGAAATCTTCAATAACACGGTGGAAAATTACTCCGTTATAATAACCATTTTTAGCGTGTGCTACAAAGTTTTCTACCGTTTTAGGTGCAATTTCAGGGAATAATTCCAATTTGAAATCTCCATGATTTGTATGCACTGTAACAAGTGGATTACTTGTATTTAGTTCTTTTAATTGTGGAAATTGACTCATTTTTCCATCTCCTTTTACTTCTTAATGATGAATTTGCTCATCTAACCTCTTCTATTAAACCACAAAAGCCAAACAGGTGCAATTTAGCCTTTCTACAAAACTTAAGAAAAAAATCATTTCATTCTACAAATTTTCCTTAGTGATTTTGATGAATTCATGGTATAGTAGATTAGTATAAAAAAAGAAAGAGTGTAGTTGAATGACAATATTTCAGAATTATCCATTAGTCGCTTCTATTTGTTCGATTCTGTTTGCACAATTTGTTAAATTTCCTATTGCCTATTTTTCAAAGAAACCAGATGCTCATGTTTCTTTAGTAACGAGTACTGGTGGAATGCCTAGCTCTCATTCTGCAGCAGTTAGCTCTTTGATTACTGCTCTAATTATCGAATATGGTTTCACTTCTCCTTTAGTAGCTATTGCCACTACTTTTGGCTTAATCGTTATGTTCGATGCGATGGCGGTAAGACGACAAAGCGGTGAACAAGGGATTTTATTACAAAAGTTATACGAAGAACATTTGCGAGAAGAGTCTAGTTCTCTCAAGCATGTTGAAATCGAATCGGAAGACGATCCCATCAATATTTTCGATGCTGAAGAGAATAAAAAATTAATTATTAAAAAATATTTAGGTCACAAACCAGTAGAGGTCTTTGCCGGGGTATTAACAGGAATTATAATGGCCTTTATTTTAAGAATGTTTTATTAATCGGAGGTACAAGGTGACTCAAGAGATTGTTGATATTATTATTATCGGCGGTGGACCTGTAGGGCTTTTCACCGCTTTTTACGCTGGTTTACGCCAAGCTTCTGTTAAAATTATAGAAAGCTTACCAGAATTAGGCGGTCAACCATGGATGTTATATCCTGAAAAGAAAATTTATGACATCCCTGCTTTCCCTGAAATCCAGGCAGGAACATTAATCGAAAACTTATTAGAACAATTAGAAAGATTCCCAAACACCCAGTACTGTTTAGAAGAAGAAGCTCTAGAATTAAACAAAACTGAGTTTGGCTATGAAGTGATTACTTCAAAACAAAGCCATTTAGCAAAAACGGTGATTATTGCCTGCGGAAATGGAGCCTTTCGACCAAGAAAACTAGAAATTGATGAAGCTTCAGAGTACGAAGGTAAAAATTTACATTATTTTGTCAATAACCTAGAACGCTTTAGAGACCATACTGTCGCTATCTGTGGAGGTGGAGACTCTGCCGTAGACTGGGCTCTTGCCTTGGAACCCATTGCAAAAAAAGTTTCTATCATTCATCGCCGTCCGCAGTTTCGAGCTCAAGAACATAGCGTAAAACAACTTGAAGAATCGAACGTTGAAATAATAACCCCTTATCTTCCTGACCAAATCATCGGGAATGGGAAAAAAATTCAATCCGTTGTACTAAAACACGCTAAAGGTGAAGATCAAATCGAAATTCCTGTTGATGATTTCATTGTGAACTACGGCTTCTCTTCTTCTATCGGGGGCATGAAAAATTGGGGATTTGAAGTCCAAAGAAATTGTATTGTTACAAATAGTCAAATGGAAACCACACTTCCTGGTGTCTTTGCTGTTGGAGATATCGCAACATATGAAGGCAAAGTAAAAATCATCGCTACTGGATTTGGTGAGGCACCCGTCGCCATTAATGCTGCGATGACATATGTGAACCCAAACAGTCGCCCCAGCACGATTCACAGTTCATCCATGTTCTAACCGTTTACAAAATTTCAAGAAAAACGCTCAATTCACTTGGGCGTTTTTCTTTTTTGTGTTAAAATAAAAAGCTACTCTTTTTAAAAGGGTTTCATAATTAATAAAAAGGAGGATTTTTATGAAAAGCCCAAAAGAATTGCACGAACGTTCTTTAGAATTGTTATCTGAACGTGGTGTAGACGTAGATCAAATTGCTGATTTAGTTTATTTCTTACAAGAAAAATATGTTCCAGGTTTGACAAAGGAAGAATGCCTAAGTAATGTTCTTAGCGTTTTAAAGAAACGTGAAGTGCAAAATGCTGTCATTACCGGAATTGAAATGGATAAACTTGCTGAGGAAAAGAAACTACATCCATTATTAAACGATGTCCTATCTGAAGACGAACCGTTATATGGTGTTGATGAAATCCTAGCATTATCGATCGTCAACGTATATGGTTCTATCGGATTTACAAACTATGGTTATATCGATAAAGTAAAACCAGGAATCCTTAAAAACTTAGATGATAAATCAACTGGTAAAGTAAACATCTTCTTAGACGACTTAGTAGGAGCTATTGCAGCTGCTGCAGCAAGCCGTCTAGCACACAGCATTCCAGCAAAAGAAGAATTAGACTAATCATGCAAAAAGGATGAGACACTGTACTTCATCCTTTTCTATAAAAATAACGTTATACCGTATACGGTATAACGTTATTTTTTTACACTATTCTCCTAAAACGAGTCCAGCAAATTATTCAACTCTCGAAGTATCCATTTTACTGTATTTAAAAAGGAAAATTAGTACACACACTGATAATATAGAAATGAGACTTCCAACTTTCAACCCTGGCGGATCATAAGCCCAAACAATTTCATGTTCACCTCTCGTCAGTGTCACGCCCATAAACAAATCTAGTGATTTTTTCACCTCTTGTTTTTTTCCATCGACCAATACACTCCATCCAGAATGATAAGGAATCGTAAAGGTCGCAAATCCTTGATTCGAATCTGTAACTGTTACATGTGCTTTAACAGTCGAATTAGAGTAAGAGTCAATCGTAATAGAATTTTCTTTTTTGGTTTGTTCTAAAGCATTTGCGAGTGTTGGAATATCCAATTCATAAAATTTAATGTCTTGAACATTCCATTCTTTGACCTTTCCTTTTTCAAAAGAGAAATTTAAGGATGAAGCAAGATTCCCATTCCCAATTGGCCAAAGCTGATTCGAATGGAATCGAACTTCATAAGAATAATGCGCCCCGTCAAGCATCACTTTAGATTTATTAATATTTCCTGATTGCGATACAGGGATTTGAACAAAATATAGTTTATTTGGATTCATCGGTATCGTCCATTGGATTTGTGTCTCTTCCTCCTCATTAATCGCAGTAAACTTTTCTCCAGACTGTTCTAGATTTTTAACAATTGGTTTAGGGATTGTGATTTCTTTGAGAAGTGAAGTCGAATTTAATCCAATGACTTCCAATAATTGATTGAGATTCGAAACTGGAGCATTTTGATTGAAATGAACATTTCTAGCCTTCGATTCATTGGTTAAAAAGCCTAAGGAGAAAACATATGGATTCTTATAGACCGTATATTTTTCAAAGGTATCTTCTTTTAAATACAGGCCTCTCATATCAGGGAAAGCCGTTTTCTCATCTCCTGTCATCATTATTCTAGAAACACCCAGGAGTGAATCGAGAATGACATTTCGATTGCTATAATTAGCGACTGATTGAGAAGTAGCTAAGCCTAATTGTCCCAACTTTTGAATCAACGAATACTCTAGGCTAGAAGTAAAATGAGAGCCTCCATTGTAACCAAACGCAATCGGAAAATTGGCATAGGAAAGTCCTTTATGAATTTCCATCCGCTGAAAATCATCGCGAGTTTGTCCATATTTTTCGTCAAACTTGGAGGCTAATGTCATTTGCTCTTGTATACTATCGCGACTTACAAAATAAGGAACTCTTCTTAAGCCAATAAAGGCGTTTAATGCGAGTTCAAGCAACACAATTCCACTCAATAACTGATATCTTCTTTGAATATTAATTTTTGGAATAAAAACAATCATTAAAATGACTGTCCAGATGACGAAAGCGAGTATTTTTTGTGAGGCATCCACAACTTTTAGAGAAGTCATCACAGAAGCTATTAGGATACTCCCAAATCCGACAGATGTCACTATTACATGAGTCCAATTAAATTCGGCTTTCCATTTTATTAAGCTCTCTGAAGCAAGTACAAATAGAAACGAATTAGCAATCCAAGAATTTCTAAAATAAAATCCTACTGGTCTTTGGCCCATATGCCAAAGTTGATCTAATCCTTGAATATGAAAAGACAATATCATAGTAACTAGCACAATGGACGCTATGATTTTTTTCCTTAGGGTAATTTCCCTGCAGGCATAAAAAGAGAACAGCCCAAATAATCCTAGACTCCCTACAAATAGCTGAGGAAGTGCGTGTGGATCTCCCCATTCTTTTTCACCGAAAGATCCTACGATAAATTTTTGACTCATTGAAACTAAGTCATTAACAGCTTTAAAGGACCATTCAAATGTATTACTAGCGCTGGCTTTACTTTCTAATAATGCACTAAAAACAGGCAACAGCCAAAAAGAAGCCATCCCTACTCCAATGAGAGAAAAAAGAGCTACTCGCCTGATTTTTGCAAAAGTTTCTTTCCATGATTTTTCTTCAGAAAAAGCGATATACATTGTGTATAAAATAATCAACAGACACATCATATATCCTGTATAGAAATTGGTAATTAAACTCAATGCTAAAAATACCGGAAGCTTAATGGATCTCTTTCCATAAACAACATCCTCAATCCCCAAAAAGATAAAAGGTACGTACACCAAATTATCTAAAAAATTAGGATTATAATGCTGAGAAATGATAAAACCACTTAAAGCATAAGATGTACATAATCCAACAGCGAGCCAATATCGTTTCGATACAGCTTGATATTTTTTCTCTATAAAATAACCAAATACCACTCCCATAACTCCAAAACGAATTAAAGGAATGATATAACTGATGACATGAAAACTCGAGATAGGAAAAAGGACATATAATAAAGTGAACGGACTTAAACTATTAAATCCCCACACACTCGGCATTGCCCCTCCTAATGATTTTTCAAATGACCAAAATAATCCGCTAAAATCGCCATTCCAAAACATTTTATGTAATCCTATGTATAATGGAAAGTATTGAGAAAGAAAATCTCCACTATGAATAGAATTTTTTGAAAAAGGGGTCAAACCTAAACATAGGAAGACCCCAAACATCAATATAAATGGAATAAAAAATAACGAACTATACTTTAATTTCAATTTTGAAATTGTCATTACAGTCTACTCCTACTGGATTAAATCCACTTTTTATAAATTGCAACTCCGTAAATTACGATAGAAAAAACAGAAATAATTAAGCCTGCCATTAAGCCATCTGGTAAATAGGTCATCTCAATAGTATGTTCCCCAGAAATAATTGGGAAGGCTAATAAACTATCCCAAATTTTCTTAGTTCCAACTACTTTTCCATCTACCTTCACTGTCCATCCTCTATCATATGGAATACTTGTCATCATCCAAGTACTATCATCCGTAATCGTTACAGTTCCTTTAAAATTACTTTGATTCCAGTGTTCTACTTGCAAGCCTTGGCGTTGTCGTTCCTCAATAATGCGATTTGCTAAAGCGCCATTCGTTCTTGCTAGACGTAAGCCTGAAAGATTAAATTCTTCATTCGAATCAATTTCAATCGTCAAATCTACTGCTTTTCCAAGAGAGTTATGAGCAATTTGAATTAATTGTGCTTGTTGGAATTTATTTTGGAAATCATAACTATTTCCATTCAGTAAAATTCTAACGTTATTTTTATTTGAATGAGAAAGAATCTGAGGAATTGATACCCAATAATCTTCAGAAGACTGAGGAACTAAATGATACGTAATTTTTCCTGGTTTTGAGGAATCAATTCGTCGATACGTTTCAGGTTTTGAAGAATCAAACACTTCCATATTTTCTAATTTCACATCATTCGCAGCTAGAATCGTTAAGTAAGACTCACTCGTTTGTCCCATTGCCTGTACTATTTTATTGTGATTTTGAATAGGTTGATGATTTGCAAGTTTAACCTTCGTCGTATCATCATTCACTCCAAAAGCAATTGGTAAAATTGGCCCGCCTTGATAAGTGATTGTTCTAGTTGCTTCAAACACAGGTTCTTTAGTCGTTATATCCTTTCTGGTTACCATGTTTCCAAATACATACATTTTAGAGGTATCCGGATATTCCTTCGTATATACAGGTTTTGGAGCCACTAAATATTTCACAGAGAATAAAGCATCTTGGAAAGGCGTTCCTTGATAATAAGTAGTAGCATTAATCCCGTTATTTCCTAATCGATCAAATAAATCTCTTGTACTATTTTCTAAGTTAGAACTAAATACAGATAAACCTGGATAGTCCACCATAAACGGATCATTTTTACTTAAATTAAATGATTTATTTATACGATAAAAGTCAGAATGATCCGGTCTAATCGGATTAATCGCTTCTTTTAATTGAAGTACAGCATCATGATACTTATAAACATCAGTATATCCGACTCTAGACTGGACGATAGCCGCATTTGCCGTCAGTTCAACTACTGTGAGAGCTGCAATAACGACCCATGGTTTCTTTACCTTTGTCCAGAACAAAGCAATAAGGATAATCATATAAATTCCGATTGTGGCTATGCGTTGCCAAACCGTCAAGAATGAATGAGTTTGATACTGAACAATCACAAAAATAATGGCCATACCAACAAATAAAATACTCGCTTCTTTTGGAGTAAAGCGTTCCATTTCTCTTAAACTTAAATAAGAAAGATAAATCAAGAAGAAAGCAATAATCCATGAAAAACGATAGAAGAATCCGGCAGGGTTTTGACCCATATGCCATAATTTACTTGTAAACTCATGGGCACATGAAATGAGGAAAATAGTTAATACAAATCCTGCTGCAATCTTGCCCCATTTTGTAATTTTATTAGAGATAAAATAGTAAAGAGTTCCCAAAATTCCTAAACTTGCAACATAAATATTTGGTAAGTTTGGTCCTGCTGGCCAAGATTCATTGTCGAAAGCTCCTAAAAATAATTTAGCCAAAATTTCTAAAGGATTGATTTGCAAAGTCCATTCAAATTTCAAAGAGCTTTGTAATCCACCTTTTGTAGAGACTAAACTAATAATAATTGGCAATAGAATAACGGCAACCATCCCTACTGCAATAATGGAAGCAGTCGCTAATTTTAACAATCGTTCAAACGTAATTTTGAAGTTCGTAAACTCTTTAGAGCGGATAATATAAAAGAATGCATAAATCACTACAAAAATACAGGTCATATATCCCATATAGAAATGAACAAACAATGCAAGAGCAAGCATTCCGATATAGCCCTTAGGAGATTCATTATCTAAAACTTGTTCTACTCCAATTAATACAAGCGGCAAGACAATCATGCCATCGTAAAAAATAGGGTTCATTTGATAACTAACATTAAACCCATTTAATGCATAGATTGTTGCTACAATTGGTAATAAATATGCTTTTTTCTTTAAGCCATCATATCGCTTTACTAAGAAATGCGTCATTGTTAGACCCATCGTTCCATAACGTAAGGCAATAGTCACAGGAACAACCCATTGAAAATTCTCTTCAGAAAACAGTAGAAACAGAAAGTTAAAAGGACTCAATAAATTAAATCCCCAAATTCCAAGCATTCCTCCTCCAATCGACTTAGAGAAAGAATAGAAAAAACTGCTCCAATCTCCATTTAAAAATAAATGTTTGAAATAGGCATAAAGACCAATATATTGTGCATTAAAATCAACCGCCATTAATGATTTAGCACCAAAAGGGAAAAATCCATCTATGATCCAAGCTACGAGCATAATCAGCATCGGAGCTAGGAAACTAGCTAAATAGACTTTTTTCTTAGTTGTCATTTTGCTCTCCTTTCTGTGTCATGTTGGTTTGATCCACAAGATAATGAGGGCGTTTTTTAACTTCGTAATAAATTTTTCCAATGTATTCGCCTAACACGCCAATAGAAATCAGTTGAATCCCTCCAAAAAGAACTACTGAAAAAATAGTTGTGAAATATCCACTAACCATCGTGTCAGGAGCTACAAAATATTGTACAAATGACCATAATACATAAGCGACTGAAATCATTAAACAGAAAAGACCTAAGTTAATACACATTCGCAACGGTTTGTCATTGAAAGATAAAATTCCTTGAATGGCATAATTTAACGAAAAGCTCAATGAGTACTTCGTTTCTCCCACTGTACGAACTTGATTTTCATATTCAATTACTTTTTCTTTGAAACCAATCCAAGAAAAAATCCCTTTAGAAAAACGATTATATTCTTGTAAAGATAAAATGGCACGAACGGCTTTACGACTGAATAAACGGAATTCTGATACTCCATCCATTAATTCAATGTCCATCATTTTATTTGCTAATTTGTAAAAATGTTTTGCTAAAAACGTACGATGCGGTTTCTCTCCTGTACGCGTACGTCTCGCGCTAACAACATCATATCCCTCTTGATAAGCGGCTATCATCTCAGGTAATAATGCGGGTGGATGTTGTAAGTCTCCATCCATTAAAATCACGGCTTCCCCGGTTGCATATTCAAGACCTGCTATCGTCCCAGCTTCTTTACCAAAATTTCTACTAAAACTAATATATTTTACGCGAGAATCTGCGTCTGCAATAGCCAGCATCTTCTCAAAGGTACGATCTTTACTCCCATCGTTAATAAAAATTAACTCAAATTCAGCTTGTGTGATTTGATTAATTTCTTTTACTAAAGCATTATACATTTTTTGAATCATATTCTCTTCGTTATAAAATGGAATTACAATCGATAATTTCATTGATTCATTCACCAATCCTTAAAAAATTCGCTATCTTTATCATATCATTTTTTCATGTTTAGTGCTTCCAAAAATGAATATTTTTATAAAAAAAGAGAAGCAACCTTCGATAAAAGGTCACTTCTCGTATAAAAAGACTAGATTTCTTTTAAATTTTTAATCAATAAATTGGTTCCCAATAACCCGAGTAGCAATATGCTAAAGACCACAATAAAGCAAACCATAAAAAATTCTTCTGGCAAAGCTAAAATAATAGGATCCTTCTTGGGATCAAAAATCCAAGCATCATTGTTAAAAAAGAGCTCATGAAACTTAATAAATAATGTATTAAAAAAGCTTGCAATTCCAACACAAACAAAAATCGGAACGAGAACCAGCCATCGAATTGGCCTTCTCAAAAGCCATGTTAAACGCCTTTGTTTTAAGGACCGAATTCCAAAAAAGCTGACTAACCCGGATGAAAGGAATATGGCAAAATTAATAAAGAACAACCTTTTGACTTCAAAAAAATGAAATAATCCTTGCTGAGAACTCGTAAAATTACTCATCACCAGTGAATCATTTAACGGATTCGTCAAATATCCTATCAGTTCATGATAATTTGTTTTAAGAACATCTGCACTGTATCCAGTCATTTTTTCTACTCCAAACCACTGAATGGACCAATGGTATAGCGGTTCGAAAAAGATCACAAAGGTAATTCCTAAACTTAACCAGAATAAAAATAGAGCAATAGCTATCCCCCATTTTTGAACTCGATAAGGTCTCATTAAATGTTCCATTTACTCAAATCCTCTACTAAATGGGTTGGTTGTTCCTCTACGTTCAACAATGTTTCTCTTGTAGAAAATCCTGTTAATACCATAATTGTATCCATTCCATATTGAATGCCTGCTTGAATATCTGTTTGGTAATTATCTCCAACCATGGCAATATCTTCTTTTGTGAAATGTGAGCTAGGAAACTTCGCATTGAGATAGTCTAATGCAGATTCCATAATGATACTACTTGGTTTACCGATGACAATCGGTTCGACTTGAGTAGCCACTTTTAGGAATCCTGTTATTGCTCCTGAACCAGGAACAGGACCTTTTTCACTCGGTAAATTGGAATCAATATTTGTAACAATATAAGTAGCTCCAGCTCGAATGGCTAAAGTTGCTTTCTCTAAATCTTTATAAGTAACGCTTCGGTCTAAGGATTGTAAGACTAGTTCCGGATTATCTGAATCCAGTATAAAGCCAGCTGCTTTTACTTGATTCTTAATCGCATCTTCTCCAATCACCATCACACGTTCTACAGGATAGTGTGCTTTTATGTAATCTACTGCAGCAACACCGCTCGTATACACTTCAGCTGCTTCAACAGTTGTTCCATAATTTTCACGCAAGTTTTGGGCCACTTGCTCAGGAGTTTTCGTCGCATTATTAGTTACAAATAAAAACGGAATATTGGCTTCTTGTAGTCGTTTAATAAAAGCTTCAGCTGTAGGAATACGTTCCTTTCCCTTATACATGGTTCCATCTAAATCAATAAAATATGCTTTATACATTTATTTCCCTCTTTGTTGGTTTTCTCTAATATGGAATCCTTTTTTCTGAGGATTTTTAACGACACTTTTCTTCACCTTGCTACTTGAAGATTTTTCAACTTCTTTCATTGAGAAATGCTGCGAATTTGATTTCTTCTGTTTAGGTTTAAAAGTTTTTTCTCCATATTCCTTCATTGTCTCTTTTGGAATAAATTCTTTCAAATTGAAATCTTGCTCTTTTTTATTGCGTGGATTTGTTTCATTATTACGACGTTTTTGACGATTTTGAGCTTTCTCTTTGAACTTACGATTTTGTTGATTTCTCGCAGGAGCATCTAAATCTACTGGACTAAATACATGCTCTCGTCTTGGATTATTTTGGCGTTTTCTTTGAGAATTTCTTTCTCGTCTTGGACGTTGAGGTTTTTCTTCCTCAAGAACAGGTTTGTGTTTTGCCTCAGGATCTCTTTCTAATACAAAATACTGACAGCCAAAATTACAATATTCCAAAATATACTCTTGTAAATAATCGATATCTCTATCTGGAGTTGCTAATTTATGAGAATGTTTAAAGAAGCCCTTTAAGCGTAATTTTTCATGACCCCAATCTCCTACAATATAGTCATAACGCTCAAAAATATCGTTATATCGTTCATTGAACGCTTCAATATTAAATCCGTTTCTATAATCTTCAATGATTTGGTAATGTACCTCATCGACTAAAATCGTTTTTTCGTCCACTACCACCGCTCTTTTTGGTTCCTCATCAGGATTCGTCACAATTTCTTGCAAAACTTGACTCAATTCATCTGAAAGCGTCTCTACGGTTTTCTCAGTCATGATAGTTCCTTTCTTTAAAAATTAATTCTTTTTCAATAATCGTTCTTAATAAATCTGGATATAAAATTTGGTTAATCCCTTTTTCTTCAATCATCGGGAAAAAAGGGACAAAACGCATATGGTCTGGGCACACAAATGTAATGATTTCATCATCTCCTAAAACTCTTCCATCGACGATAATTTCTTCACCCTTTTTAGAAAACCCAGTATATAAGATCTCTCCAAATAGTTTACCACGAAAACCATATCCGCGAATAGCTTTTTCTAGTAATTCTGGTTGTTGCTCTTCAAAAACTCGGAGTAATTGTTTGAAATTTTTTACAGAAAATTGACTTTTATTTAAGTGAATCGGATGAGGCATACAGTCATGTAAATCAAATTTTGTTAATGCCCCCTTCTTAAACTCATGTACAAATAGTCCAGTATATGTAAATGCAATCGGAATTCCTGTTTGCCTAATCATGGCTTCAAGGGAAAGTTGCGCCAAGTCTCTTACTGAATAATTTGGAATCTGTGGAAGAATCATATTTTCTTTGAGTAATTTGATTCCCTCTTCTAGGTAGATTTTCCCTTCATCAGTGGCAGAATCCTCTTTTAGCGTCTCAACTTCAATCATTCTTTCCTCTAAGGGAATGAATTTTTCTTTCTCGGTTTTTAAATGGAGCTCTCCAATATAAGCACCATATTTAAACCCGCCTGTTAAGAGTGTTTGGTTCACCCTTTTTCCTTCTTTAAACAAATGATGTGTGTGCGCTCCAAGAATGACTTGAATTTCTGGATACGATTCAGCTATCAAGGTATCCAACTCAATGCCCAAATGGGATAAAAGGACAATTTGATGTCCCTCACTAGCAAGTCTAGGGACTAATCTATCAAGCGTTTTTAAAGGGTCTTCAATCCAATATCCATTTGGTTCGTAACTTTCTGGATAAGCGGCTGTAAGCCCTAGTATCGCAATGCTACACTGTTCAATTTTTTCGAATTGGATTTCAGTTGCATAAGGCGGTGTTTCCCCTGTAGATTGCCACTTCACATTAGAGATAATGACTTTAAAATCCCTTTCCTTATAAGCTCCCTCTAGTTCTTTTGGAGTATAAGCAGTCCCTTCATTATTTCCTAGTGTTACAAAATCTATTCTTTGCTGGTTCAAAATGGTCGACGCAATTTGCCCATTTTTTGCTTCCACTAGAGGATGAACTCGATCAATCAAGTCTCCTAAATCAACTGCCCAAACAGTTTGACCTAATTCTTCAAGTTCTTTCCTTCTAGCCCTCATAAAATTCGTTTGCGTTTTTAACGAATGAAAATTTGAGTGCATATCATTCACGTGAAGAATTGTTAAATCACTCATCAATTTCCTCATGACTAGCATTATTAAACAAGGTTGCTTCAGTCATTTTTTGTAAGTCTTTCGGTGCCAACTCCATTTGCAAACCACGCTTTCCTGCAGAGATGCGAATGGTCTTATGTTGCATCGCACTCTCCTCAATAAAAGTTGGAAATTTCTTTTTCATTCCGATTGGAGAGCAACCTCCGCGCACATACCCTGTAAGAGGTTCGAGTTGATCTAGAGATAGTAATTCAACTTTCTTATTCCCTGAAATTTTTGCCACCTGTTTTAAATCTAATTCCTTATGAGCTGCAATACAAGCAACTAGATGCCCTGTTCTATCTCCTGTTAGCACAATCGTTTTATATACTTCTTCAACAGGAATCCCCATTCCGTCTGCAGCATGAAGCGCATCTAAATGAGCTGTGTCTACATCATACTCATGAATAATATAGGGGATTTTGGCTTGTTCTACCATTCTTACAGCATTTGTTTTGATTACTTTTTTCTTTTTCACGTGAAATCACTCCTTCTTTTATTCTACCATAAGGAGCTTTCTAAATAAAATTTCGTTTGACATAAAAAACAACATCCCCTAAGAAAAAAACTTAGGGGATGTTAGATTAACCTAGTAAGTTTAATCGACGAATAAAATCGTCATTGGACTTTGTTTCTTTCAACTGTTTCACTAGTTGCTCACTCGTCTCAAGCCCATCGCCTTTAATCGAATGACGCACTTTCCATATCACATCAATGATTTCTTTTGAAAGTAACATTTCTTCTTTACGCGTTCCTGAGCGCTTAACGTCAATAGCAGGAAACACTCTTCTTTCTGCAAGTTCTCTTGAAAGATGGATTTCTGAATTTCCAGTTCCTTTAAACTCTTCATAAATGACATCATCCATTCGACTTCCCGTTTCAACTAAAGCCGTCGCTAAAATCGTCAAACTTCCGCCTTCTTCAATATTTCTAGCAGAACCAAAGAATTTTTTAGGGCGATAGAATGCAGCAGGATCAATCCCACCGCTTAAAGTTCTTCCTGAAGGGGGAATCGTTAAATTATATGCTCTAGCTAATCGCGTCAAGCTATCCATTAAAATAATGACATCTCTCCCGTCCTCCACTAGTCGCAAAGCACGTTCTAATACTAATTCACTAATCTTAATATGGTTTTCCGGTAGCTGATCAAACGTTGAATAAACCACCTCAGCGTTTACTGTGCGTTCAATATCCGTTACTTCTTCTGGTCGTTCATCGATTAATAAAATAATCAACTCAGCATCTGGATGATTTGTCGTAATTCCATTAGCAATTTCTTTTAATAAACTTGTCTTCCCTGCTTTAGGTGGAGCAACAATCAGACCTCGTTGTCCAAAGCCAATCGGGCAAATTAAATCGAGCATTCTAGAGGCGATTCGTCCTCTTGTTGTTTCCAAAATCATTTGTTTCTCTGGATAAAGTGGTGTAAGTCCTGGGAAATGATCTCTTTCTTTTGCCTCTTCAGGATCTTTTCCATTTACAAATCCCACTTGCATTAATCCATTGAACTTTTCCCCTTGACGAGGAGGACGTGCAGTTCCACTCACTAAATCTCCATTTCGAAGATCAAAACGTCTAATTTGAGAGGAAGAAATGTAAATATCTTCCTGGCTACTTGAGTAGTTGATAGGTCTAAGGAATCCAAAGCCCTCTGCGCGATTAATATCCAAGACTCCTTCTACTTGAAAAAATCCCGTAGCTTCTTCTTGGGCACGAATAATTGCAAGTGCCAATTCCTTTTTATTCATCTGACCGTAATAAGGAATTTTATAATGTTTGGCAAAACCATACATTTCTTTTAAGGTCTTTTCTTGCAAACTTTGCAAGGTTACAGTTTCTACTTGTTCTGGCATATTGTCCCTTCTTATTCTTCAATCATCGTAATATCTGCACCGAGAGCCTGAAGTTTCTCAACAATATTTGAATAACCTCTAAGAATATGTTCAATATTAGAAATCTTAGTCGTTCCTTCAGCCATTAATCCCGCGACTACAAGTCCAGCTCCAGCACGAAGATCACTCGCAGCAACTTCTGCTCCTACTAAAGGCGTTGGTCCTTCAAATGTAATAATATCTTCAATCACTTTTCCATGGGCTCCCATACGATTTAATTCAGGAACATGCCCAACACGTTTTGGATAAATGGTATCTACAATCATTGCAGTCCCATTTGCTTTCATAAATAATGGCGTAATCGTTTGTTGCAGATCTGTAGCAAATCCTGGATACGGCATGGTTTTAATATTCACTGCCTTAAGATTTGTAGAAGGATAAACATAGATATCATCCTCTCCAACTTCCATCTTAACGCCCATTTCATCCATCTTTGCAATGAGACTTTCTAAGTGTTCAAAAATTACGTTTTTAACACGAATCCCTTCTCCAACTGCTGCGGCAACAGATAAATAAGTTCCTGCTTCAATGCGGTCAGGTATAATTGTATGACTACATCCGTGGAGTTTTTCTACCCCTTCTACACGAATCATACTTGTTCCTGCCCCTTTAATATTAGCACCCATTTTATTTAACAGTGTCACCACATCGATAATCTCAGGTTCACGAGCAGCATTCTCAATAATCGTTTTTCCTTTAGCACGAACAGCGGCTAATAAAACATTAATGGTCGCACCTACAGAAACAACATCCATATAAATTTTAGTACCTACTAGACCTTCTTCATCGGTTGATAAATAGATTGCCCCATCACGATCTACTACATTGGCACCTAAAGCTTTGAATCCCTTTAAATGTTGATCGATTGGTCGTGGCCCCAAGAAACATCCGCCAGGAAGTCCTACCACACCTTCTCCAAACTTCGCAAGAGTTGCTCCCATAAAATAATAAGAAGCTCTCATACTTTGGATTTTTCCTTTTGGCATTGGGATGGATTTCATTTCTGTTGGATCAATGGTTAATGTTCCATCTACAAATTCTGTTTTCACGTTAAAATCATTTAAAATCTCAATTAATGCAGCAACATCTTGGATGTCAGGTACACCTTCTAATACTACTGGTTCTTCGGCGATAATAGCAGCCGGAATTAAAGCTACTGTACTATTTTTTGCTCCACTAATGGTCACTTCACCTTTTAGCGGTTTACCACCGTTAATGACTAATTTTCTCATACTAAAATTCCTTTCACTAAATCTTCTCAGTTATTATACCATGTTCCTATAAGAATCTGCTATATTTTAAACGTCTATAGCTATTGTTAACCTGTGCTAACTTGTCAGTTGACAATCAAATTAAATCTGTTACACTTAAAAACATGAATATTGACGAAAGGAGGTTATTATGAGTACTAAACAGGAAGTTTTACGACTATTATATAGCACCGTAGACAAACCCCTTTCTGGACAAGATATCGCCGATCAATTGAATCTTTCTAGAACGGCAGTGTGGAAAGCCATTCAGCAATTAAAGAAAGACGGTTACGAAATTACCTCGAGCACAAAAGTAGGTTATCAATTATCCAGACAGACGGATTTGTTAACCCTTGAAGGAATCCGAACTCATCTAGGGGAACATTTACAAGATTGGGATATTCAAGTCTTTGAGACAACCACTTCAACCAATGATTTAGCTAAAAACTATGGTGCTTCAGGAGAAAGAGTTCCCACCTTCTTTATTGCCGAAGAGCAAACGGCTGGACGTGGCCGTCTTGGAAGAACCTTCCTCTCACCTCCCAAATCTGGTTTATACATGAGTATCTGTATTTTTCCAGAAGGTGATTTGGATAGCATTTCATTAATCACTTGCGCTACAGCAGTTGCTGCAACGCGTGCAGTAGAATATTTCATTCATGAAACAGTTGGAATTAAATGGGTGAACGACCTTTACTACCACGATAAAAAGATTGCTGGCATCTTAACAGAGGCGGTAACAAATATTGAAGCTCAAAGGGTGGATGCGTTGATAGTTGGTATGGGAATTAATTTACATATCGACGACGCAATTATTCCAGAGGACTTAAAACCGATTATCGGCTCCCTCTTTTCTCCGAAAGAGATTCCAAAAAATTTTAGCCGCAACGAATTTGTAGCTCGTTTCCTTAAAGAATGGAATCAATGCTACGAGGACATCAATTCTGGTAAACGCGACTTCATGGAAGAGTATAAAACTCATTCGATTATTGTCGGGAAAAAAATCAATGTCCTTAGCGGTATGAAAACATATCCTGCCACCGCAAAAAGCGTGGACAATAACGGTCATCTCATCGTCCAAACAGACGATGGATCGATTCATTCATTATCATATGGTGAAGTAAGTATTCGCCCTCAATCATAAAATGTTAGGAGAGTTTTATTATGAAAAAAATTTCAATCAAATATATTGTATTAGCTGCCCTTTTTGGCGCCCTTTGCTATGTATCTAGCTTCTTAAAAATTCCAATTGGGCCAGTCCCTTTTACTGCTCAAACTGCAGCAGTTCTTTTATCGGCATTAATCCTGCCACCATTTGCAGCCTTTGCTTCTCAATTTATTCATTTCTTACTCATCTTCTTATTAGGAAGTGGTACAGCATTATTCATTGCACCATCATTTGGTTTTATTATTGGATTTATCGTAGCGGCTCCAATCGTTTCATTTTTAGCACGTCGCTTTAACAATTTTGTAGGCTTTATTATCGCAGCTCTTGTTGGAGAAGTTATCTTTTATGCCTTTGGAATTCCGTTTATGACCTATGTATTAACAGGATTACAAGGAAAGAACTTTGATCTTCAACAAATTTTAGGATTCGGATTATATCCATTTATTCTTCCTGACTTAGGGAAATTAGTCATTGCGGTGTTTATTGCCGACCGCCTTAAAAAACAGTTTAAAGGATTTATCTAAGCGAATACTCTTTCAAAAGTCTATTCCACAAAAAATAAGCTAGGCTTAATGCCTAGCTTATTTTTTTAGAATTCTAATTACTCCCAGAAATTAACTCCTAGTACATTACCTAAGAATGCAAAACCGATTCCGACAACTAATAGTAGAACGATACAACGTAAAGGCGTCCATTTTTTACACGCTAATAAGTAGTATAGTCGCACAGTAATTTCTATTTCTCTGAAATTAAATTCCATCTATTCCTTCTTCAAGCACTTCATTATGAGGTGTTGGGAGACTCACCCGTTGAATAGCTTCTCGACCTGCTGCTAAACTTTGAGTCAATACTTCTTGAGCGCTTGAAGCGAACTCGCGTAACATCGCTATTTCAATTAACATTGGTAAGTTTGTACCTACGACAACCTCAACATTTTCGAAATCCATTGAAGCTACCACTGCTGATTTGAAAGGACTTCCTCCTAAAAGGTCAGCAAATACAACAATTCCTTCTGTTTTCTCTTGCAACTCTTTCATAGCATCTCTTAGATTATTTTCAAGAGTTTCTATTGAATCGCTTTCTAAAAAAGGCACTACTTTATATGCAGTTTGTTTTCCTGCAATCATTTCTAAAGCATGTCCTACTCCAATTGCAAACTCCCCATGTCCTGTAAGAATTAACCCTATCATTCTATTTCCTCCTATTTTTGTTCTACATCTTAATACTAGACCAGCTAAACTGAAATTTCAAGCGCAATTTATGCGTTTTCATAAATTCTTATCCAGAAATAAATAAGGAGTATTGTCCAAATACTGGGGGGGACAATACTCCACGGTCTAAAAGCTATACGAATTTTTATTTTATCGATTAGAACAATTCTTTGTAGAAAGCAATTGTTTCTTCTAATGTTGGCATGAATGGGTTACCTGGTGCACAAGCATCGATTAACGCATTCTTAGATAGATATTCGAAGTCGAAGTCTTTTTCTTCAATTCCTAATTCAGTTAATTTCTTAGGAATACCAACTGTTTCAGAAAGAGTTTCGATTTCTTTGATCGCATATGCTGCACATTCTTCGTCTGATTTACCTTCAGTTTGTAAACCTAAAGCTTTTGCAACATCACGGAATGCAGCTGGAACACGTTTTGCATTTTCGCGTTCGATAACTGGTAATAACATCGCACAGCATACACCGTGTGGAAGTTTGTAAACAGCACCTAATTGGTGAGCCATTGAGTGAACATAACCAAGTCCAGCGTTGTTGAATGACATACCGCCTAAGAAGATTGCGTTCACCATACCTTCACGAGCTTCGATGTCATGACCATCTTTAACAGCACGTGGTAAGTATTCTTTAATTAATTCAATTGCTCCAATTGATAATTTCTTAGTAACGCCGTAAGCACCTGGAGTTACTAAAGCTTCAACCGCGTGAGTTAAAGCATCCATACCTGTTGCAGCAGTTAATGCTGCTGGTTTAGATACCATTAATTCAGGGTCATTTACAGAGATTAAAGCTAGGCTGTTTTTATCAACCATTACCATTTTAACTTTTCTTTCTTCGTCTGTAATTACATAGTTGATTGTAATTTCAGCAGAAGTACCTGCAGTTGTATTGATTGCTACAACTGGTAAGCCTTTTTTAGCAGATTTGTGTAATCCTTCGTAGTCTTGTGGTTTACCACCGTTTGTTGCAATGATTGAAATACAGCTTGCACAGTCTTGAGGTGATCCCCCACCTAAACTGATAATGAAGTCACAGTTGTGTTCTTTAACTGCAGCAACCCCATCATTAACGTTTTTACAAGTTGGGTTTGGCTCTACGTCAGAGTAAACTACAAAGTCCACACCTGCTTCTTTTAAAGGTCCTGTTACTTTGGGAAGAATATCACTTGATTCGATAAATTTATCCGTTACTAAAAGAGCTTTATGATATCCTAGATCTTTTACGTAAGGTCCAATTTCTTTAACGACTCCTCTTCCAATCAAGTTAATTGCTGGTACATAAAATGTTGACATAATTTTTCTCTCCTAACTAGTAAATTTATAAAACACCTTTTTTCAAGATGATGTTTCCGTACAAGGCACTTTCTCCTGTTTGAATCACAAGATAAGCGTCTTTTGCTTGTTCGTAAAACTCAAATCGTTCGAACTCTTTAATGGCTGCTCCTGGGTGATTTTCTTCTAAGAGACGTTTATATTCGTCCCAAATCACTGGAACTGTCGGATCTCCCGGAACGACTTGCATTAGTCCTGCTTGATATGAGCTGTAAGTATCTAATGGTAATACTTGTAGAATTGCTTCTAAAGCTACAGGAACACCATGGCCATCCATACGAATCACTCGTTGCCCGATACGATGAGCTGGGAAGTTTGCATCCGCAAGCACCAATTCATCTCCATGTCCCATTTCCATTAAATATTTCACAAGTTCTGGGCTTAAAATTTTAGGAATTTGTTTTAACATTACTGAATTCCTCTCTTCACTTTATTGAATTTCAAGCGAATTTCTTCCAAATCTGCAACTGTACGACTTTCGTAACGAGTCACTGGTTCAGAAGCTTTAATAATCTCTTGAGCTTCTTTGCGACTACTAATAATTCCAAGAGTAAGCATTTGTGAAAGGATATTTCCAAGCGCACTTGCTTCAATCGGACCAGTAATCACTGTTCGACCTGTAAAGTCAGCTGTTAACTGGCATAGAAGTTTGTTTTGAATTCCTCCGCCGACCATTTGAACAGTTGTCATTTCTTGTTTCGTCAATTCTTCTAATTGATTAATCGTTTCAAGATAAGTTAAAGCTAAACTTTCTAAAACGACACGAACAAGATGCCCTTTCGTTTGTGGAACAACTTGTCCACTTACTTTACACCATTCTTTAATTTTCGATTCCATGTCTCCAGGTGAAGCAAAAATTGGATCGTTTGGATGAATCCATGTTTGGTTGTCCGTTACTGCTTCGGCTAATGTGACCATTTCTCCAAAGCCAACTTCTTCCCCTTGTAAACGCCAGTCTCGTTGTAATTCTTGAATAATCCACATTCCAGTTGTGTTTTGTAAGAGTCTATATTTACCATCAAAACATCCTTCATTTGTTAATCCTGATGCAAATGCTTCCTCTGTAACAACTGGTTCTTCAGATTCAGTTCCTACTAATGACCAAGTTCCGCATGAAATAAAGACTGTGCCTTTTTCCTTCTCATATGGAATCGCTAGCACCGCAGCAGCTGTATCGTGTCCAGCCCCTGCAATGACGTCAAATGAATCTACTTTCAGCTGTTGTGTAATGCGTGGTGATAATTGTCTTAACACCGCACCATTTTTCACTGGATTTGTGAACCATTTACGTGGAATATCTAATCGTTCAAACACTTCTTCAGAAAAATCTTGTGTGAAGATATCCAACAATCCACTCGTACTTGCAATCGTGTATTCATTTGAAAGCACACCTGAAAGTAAGTAGTTAATCATATCTGGAATAAACAACACACGTTGAACGATATTTTTAAGTTGTGGTTTCTCTTGCAAATCTGAATAGATTTGTAAGACCGTATTAATGGTTGCAGGCTGCACACCTGTCTTTTGGAATAATTTTTTCTTCGAGATAGTGTTATAAAATGACTCCTCATATCGACCCATTCGGTTATCTCTGTAACAATGTGGTTGATAGAGCAAATCTCCATTTTGATCTAGATAGGCATAGTCTACTCCCCATGTATCAACAGAGATGGAACGAATCGGAATCGAATCTTTGGAAGCCTTCTTGATTCCTTGCTTAATTTCTCCAAACAAGTGCAACAAATTCCAATACAAACCATCATTAAGATTCACCGGTTCGTTTTTGAACCGGTGAACCTCTGATAATTGGAGGGAGTGTCCGTCATAAATCGCCTGCATAACACGTCCTGAACTTGCACCTAAATCAATGGCTAATAATTTAATCAAGCTCATGTTTTCTCCTCCATTACTAATCCCTATTTTTTATTCGTATAGTAAAGCTTTGATTTCATCGCTATCGATGTTCTTAGCGTCATACCATTTAGAACCAGTATCCACATCTTTAACTGTTTCACCTTTAGCTGCTGCAATTGCTAATTTAACAGCTTGGTACCCAATTTGAACTGGGTCTTGAGTTACAGAACCAACGAAGATTCCTTTACGGATAGCATCTTGTTGTAATGCACCTGAGTCGAACCCAACAGCTAAGATCTTGTCTGCGCCAAGTTTAGATTCTTTGAAACCGCCGTTAGCATTGATGATTGCTTTTGCAGCGAATTCGTTAGAACCATAGATTGCGATAGTGTCTTCTTTTTCAAGAACTGTAGAAGCTTCAGTTTTACCTGCAGCATCATCAACTTGTGCTGGAACACGAACTTCGATAACGACTTTAGCATCTGCTTCATTTACATCGTTTTTGAATTTGTCATGTCCAGTTACAGCGGTTTTAATACCTTTTTTATTTAATAATTCAACCATTTTATCAATGAACCCTTTTGTTCTTTGAGTGATTGAAAGTGAGTTCACTTCTTGAGAAACAACACCGATACGAACTTTCTTGTCACCGATTTTCTTTTCTAGTAATGGGAATAAGTGTTCAGCGGCATTACCACCAGCAGCATGGTTATCTGTTGAGGCAGTAGCTTTAATTGCTCCTTCTGGTGCCCCAGGAACCCCTGAGTCAAACCCAATAATAGGAATGTTTTTAGATTGTGCTTGTTTAATCGCATCTAATTCTGCTTCAGTATCTAATGCAGCTAAAGCGATTGCTTTTGGATTTTTGTTGATCGCGTTATTTAATTGTTCCAATTGTTCTGCGATAGCTGTTTCATTTTGAGGTCCTACGAAAGTAACTTTAGCCCCTAATTCTTGAGCTGCTTTTTCAGCTCCTTTGTTAACTGCTTTCCAGAAGTCATGTTGGAAACCTTTTGCGATTACTTCCACTTTGAAGTCGCCACCTGATTGAGATTTTCCACCATCAGCATTTGATTTATTTGATGTACATCCTGCTAATAATGCAGAAGCACAAGCTAGAGTTGCAATAGCATATTTGAATGACTTTTTCATAATGTTTTCTCCTTTATATGTCCCTTTTGATCCTTCCAAGAAGGAGTCTTCCCAACTCATTGTGTACAATATCAAACTTATTTTTTCTTATTCATGCGGATTAAGATATCTGAGTAAACGGCAACGATTACAACAAAACCTGTAATGAATAATTGATAGTGTGGTTGTAAGTCGATGTATGGTAAACCGATCTTCAAGACAGACATAATGAATACCCCAATGATAGTACCAACAACAGAACCAACCCCACCAGCAAGTGAAGTACCACCAACTACTACTCCGGCGATGGCATCAAGTTCCATACCGTTCCCTGTACCAGGAAGGATTGTAGAATACGTTGCAGCATATGCGATACCAGCTAAACCTGCTAGAAGTCCACTGATGACATAAGCCATACCTTCCCATTTGATAACGTTTACACCTGAAAGTCTAGTAGCTTCTTTATTTGAACCGATAGCAAAGATGTAACGACCAATTTTTGTTTTGTTTAAAACAATGGCTGCAATAATCGCTACGACAATCAAGACGATCAACCCGGTCGGAAAATTATCTTGCGTTCTGAATAAGTCTTTATACCAGCCTTCACCAGTTCCACGTAATGGGAACGTTACACTTTGTACGTTTGATACGATTGAGCTTAAACCACGTGAAATCATCATTGTACCAAGTGTTGCGATGAATGGTGGCAATCCAAATTTCGCAATTAAAATTCCGTTGAATAATCCAAATACACCCCCAATCACTAATATTGCCAACAATGCTAGCCATAATGGCCAACCCATTTTTGTATGGAGAACGCCACCAACGATGGCAGAACACATCATTACTGTACCGATTGATAAGTCAATACCACCGGTGATAATAACGAATGTTACCCCAATTGCTAAGAAACCAATGTAATAAGATGCGTCTAAAATGCTTACCGCTGTATCAAACGAACGGAACGATTCACTTGAGACTGCAAAGAATGTGAAAATCACGATCAACGCGATTAATGCAATTAATTTTTGTAATCCAACTGATTGTACCAGTTTCGTCCATAGGGACTTTTTCTCTTCCATATCAATACCTCTCTTCGATTATCGATCCGTTGCTAAAGCGAGGATACGTTCTTGAGTTGCTTGACTGATATCAAGTTCCCCTGTTTTACGTCCTTCACACATGACAACAATACGATCGCTCATACGTAAAATTTCTGTAAGCTCTGAAGAAATCATAATGATTGATTTTCCTTGAGCTACTAGTTCATTCATTAATGAGTAGATTTCACTTTTCGCACCAACGTCAATTCCTCGAGTTGGTTCGTCAAAAATTAGAATATCGCTATTTTGTTCTAGCCATTTCGCAATAACAACTTTTTGTTGGTTACCACCTGATAAGTTACGAACTAGTTGTTTCGATGATGGTGTTTTCGTTCTTAATTGTTTAACGAATTCATCACTGACTTTCACAATTTCACCGTCATCGATTAAACCACCCTTAATGTACTTATCAAGGTTTGTCATTACTGTGTTATTGGCAATGGTCATATCAACGATACATCCATAACGTTTACGGTCTTCTGAAAGATAACCAATACCTTCTCTAATAGCATCTTGAGGATTTTTAATATCAACCTCTTTACCATTAATTTTAATTGTTCCGCTATCTTTCTTATCCGCTCCGAATAGTAAACGAGCTACTTCTGTTCGGCCCGCTCCCATTAATCCAGAGAAACCTAAGATTTCACCTTTATGAAGCACAAAGCTAACATCTTTTACGTGGCTTCCTGAGTTTAAGTGTTCCACTTCTAATACAACAGGTGCTCCTTCTGGTACTGCAGAAACCGCTTTCGGATCTTCGTAAATAGTACGACCAACCATCATTGCGATGATCTCGTCCTTTGTAGTTTCTTTTGTATTTACAGTTCCAACATATTCCCCGTCCCTCATAACCGTTACTCGGTCCGTAATACGGGCAATTTCGTCCATACGGTGAGAAATATAGATAATTCCTACACCTTTAGCACGTAAGTCATCAATAATTGCGAATAATTCATTAATTTCTGATTCTGTTAACGCTGCTGTTGGTTCGTCGAAAACAATAATCTTAGCATCCATTGACAATGCTTTGGCAATTTCAACCATTTGTTGTTTACCAACTGTTAAGTTTCCCACTTTTTCTTGTGGATTAATATCCAGTTTCAACAATTTGAATAATTCTTTTGCCTTTTTATTTCCGGCATTATCGTTGATGAAGAGACCTTGATTAATTTCTTCACGACCGATGAAGATGTTTTGAGCCACTGTTAAGTGGTTCATCATATTCAACTCTTGGTGCACGATTACAATCCCATCGTCCATAGCCTCTTTTGGCTTAGAATATTCTACTTGTTTTCCGTTATAGTGAATCGTTCCTTCGTTCGCGCCGTAAATACCTGTCAATACTTTCATTAAAGTGGATTTACCAGCCCCGTTTTCACCCATTAGCGCGTGTACTTCACCTGCTCTTAGGTCAAAGTCTACACCTTTTAAGGCTTTTACAGGTCCAAACGATTTCACAATTCCCTTCATTTCAAGAATAACTGGATTACTCATGCATTTCACCTACCTGTTCCAGTTTTGTAATACGCTCTTTCAGCGTTTCTATCTGTTCTTGTTGATTTACAATGATGTTCACAACTTCTAGCAGCAAGTGGCTGTTCATAAAATGATCTTGCGCATGAACGGAAAGAAGTGTAGGGCTATCTCCCTCGCCTCTTATTTCTTGCTGAATCATTTCTGTTTGAACATTATGCGCTTCAACTCCTTTAACTCTTGCTTCATCAAGGAGGCTTCTTGCAGATGAAATATCACCTGCAAGAGCACTCTTAACGGATTGCATTGCTAAAGTTGTTACTTTGCTACTTTTAACAATCAGTTGCATCAATCGTTGCGTATCTGCTTTTTTTGTTTCGCTCATTGGCTTAACCTAGTAATTCAATCGCTTGTCTTAGAACTTCTTCTCCGCGCATGTTTTCAAAATCATCGTCTGAAATTACAGCTACTGGAACATGAAGTGAAGCTTTTGCTTTTTCTTCTAAATAAGCTAGTTGAGGTCCTAATAATAAGACATCAATATTTTTTAGAGTATCAATCCCAGTAATCCCTACTGAGTAGAATGAGTAATCTAATTTGTCACGGTAAATGACTTCTTGAATGCGTTCAACGAGCATACTTGTTGTCAATCCACCGACACAGGCTAAAATAATTGTTTTTGTCATTTTAGTCTCTCCTTTCTCTTACTTATGAATAGGTCCTAATAATTGGCATGCGCGGTAGTCAGCTGATTCTAAATCTTCTGTTCCGAATAATGACCAGTTCTTAGGTCTGAAAATATCTTCTTCTGCAACGTTATGCATATTTACAGGAATACGTAACATTGAAGCAAGAGTGATAAGGTCAGCACCAATATGTCCATAAGTGATAGCACCGTGGTTTGCACCCCAGTTATTCATTACATCGTATACTGACTTGAATGCGCCTTTACCTGTTAAGCGAGGAGCAAACCAAGTTGTTGGCCAGCCTGGATCTGTACGGTTATCCAATGTATGGTGTACATCTTCAGGTAATTCGAGTGTGTATCCTTCTGCGATTTGTAATACAGGTCCAACACCTTTCAATAAGTTCAAGCGAACCATTGTTACAGGCATATTTCCTTTAGATAAGAAGCGAGTTGAGTAACCGCCTCCACGGAAGTATTCGCGGTTTGCTGCTGGGAAGTCAGTATTTGCAAGCATTGCGTCTACTTCACTTTGTTCTAATTCCCAGAATGGTTTAATCACTGGTTCACCGTTTCTTGTAGCTTGACCAGTACCGTCTAATGTACAAGAACCAGAGTTGATTAAGTGTAAGAATCCATTTTCAGCATGACCTTCAAGTTTATGTCCTGTTACACGTTCAACCGCTTCTGGACTCCAGTAAGTACGAACATCAGCAAAGATTTGTGGAGTGTTTGTTAATAAGTAGTTGAAGAGCATTGATACACCGTTTAACGCATCATTTTCAGTTGCGAAGATGTATGGTCTGCGAATTCCGTTCCAGTCAAATTGAGTGTTTAGGAATGTTTCCATGAAGTCTCCGTTAGGGAAGTGGTCTGTCCATTGACGTTGACCTTGGAA